>ERZ860508.80-NODE-80-length-85655-cov-7.321016_pt1 | contig 85655 bp, 80 predicted proteins | sample MGYA00509976_ERZ860508 | MGnify/ENA primary metagenome ERZ860508 (study PRJEB30046, sample SAMN00715242) | human gut metagenome | study: EMG produced TPA metagenomics assembly of the A metagenome-wide association study of gut microbiota in type 2...
AAGTCGAAACATTAATTAAAGAAGAAGGTGAAGCTGCAACCCTTGAGGTTGGTGTCCATGGAATTCATCCTGAACTGGTTCGCTTACTTGGTAAGTTAAGATACAGAACCAGTTATGGTCAGAATGTATTAAAACATTCTATTGAAGTAGCTCAGATTACAGGATTGTTAGCCGGCGAATTAGGTCTTGATGTAAAGATGGCAAAGAGAGCTGGTTTATTACATGATATAGGTAAAGCTGTCGACCATGAAATGGAAGGCTCACATATTCAGCTGGGTGTTGACCTTTGTAGAAGATATAAGGAATCAGCACTTGTTATTAATGCGGTAGAAGCTCATCATGGTGACGTTGAACCTGAAAGTTTAATAGCATGCCTTGTACAGGCTGCTGATACAATATCAGCCGCAAGACCAGGCGCTAGAAGAGAAACGTTAGAAACTTACACAAACAGATTAAAACAATTAGAAGATATTACCAACTCTTACAAGGGAGTTGAGAAGTCTTTTGCTATTCAGGCAGGTAGAGAGGTTCGAGTAATGGTTGTTCCTGAAGTTATTAGTGATTCAGATATGGTATTACTTGCAAGAGATATTTCTAAGCAGATTGAAGATCAGATGGAATATCCGGGACAGATTAAAGTTAGTATAGTAAGAGAGTCACGAGCAGTAGATTATGCTAAATAATTACAATTAAATTTGACGAACCATTGAAAGTACTGGGAATTTAAGTATTCTTGGTACTTTCTTTTTTTATAGTATTTCCAGAGGGTTCATGTTTTATACTAACGTACTGGTGTAAAATTTGTGCAATATAAAAAATAATTGGTGCAATATATAAAATCTAATGAATTATTACTTTTAAAATTGATATACTTATGATATAATTTGATTAATATCTGTGGTAAATATAGGCGGATAAGGAGAAACCAGAGTGGAAGTTATTTGTTCGGTGGTTTCTGCCTGTGTTGCAGTCTTAGGATTTGCATACACAGTCTACAGGGATATTAAGAAAAAGTAATATAATTTTTATATTACAGTTATAAAATATGAGTATCTACTTGAATTATGAATTAGATAGAACGTGAAGAAGACCAGCCACCTTTTTCTACACAAAATTATAATTACAAAATCCTATATTTACATAAGTTCTTGAGGTATAATAAAACAAGTAGAGAAAGTATTTATCTTGACAACAATATATATAATGTATATAATTAATCATAGAACAAATAATTCCATAACATTTTATCTTATCTGAACATTCACGATTTGGCTAATTGTGACTTTCTAACAATAAATGCTTAACGTGCATTTATAAAAAAGAAAGGACTATGTTTTTGGAAATGGGAAAGTAGCATCGTAGAAATACGGTGCTATTTTTCTATATACTTATAAGAACTAATATGGTTACATTTTTATAAATAGAGCACTCTAATATATAAAAATAATATACAATAATATATATAATAATATATATAAAATATGTCCGCCACACGCGCAACACTGTAATTCTATGAAAGATATTTTTGTATACAACTTAATAAAGTTAAGCGACTACTTAATTTTATTAAAAATATTTTAAATATTTCCTAAAAAATTAATAATTTTAATCAGAAAAAGTGCAAAAATCGGAAAAACTATTGCCTTAATTTCAACTTCATAGTATAGTATTGAAAGACCTTTGATAAATGAATGGAGGATAATAATATGCAGTACAATGAAATGAGCAAGGAACAGTTATTACAGTTAAAGGCAGACCTTGATGAAAGATACAAGGAAGCCAAGGCTAAGGGACTTAACCTTAATATGTCAAGAGGTAAGCCATCAGCAAGCCAGCTTAACGTAACAATGGATATTCTTGACGTTGTTAACAGTTCTTCAGACCTTAAGGCAGAAGACGGAACAGATTGCAGAAATTATGGTGTTCTTGATGGACTTCCAGAAGCTAAGAAGCTTATGGCTGATATGATGGGAACAACACCAGAACACATTATTATATATGGTAACGCCAGTCTTAATATTATGTATGATCAGGTATCAAGAGCATATGCACATGGAATTCTTGGCAATACACCTTGGTGCAAGCTTGATAAAGTAAAGTGGCTCTGTCCAGTTCCGGGTTATGACAGACATTTTGCCATAACAGAGAGCTTTGGCATAGAGATGATTAATGTGCCTATGACACAGGATGGTCCTGATATGGATATGATAGAAAAGCTCGTAAGTGAGGATGAGTCTATAAAGGGTATCTGGTGCGTACCTAAGTATTCTAACCCACAGGGTTACACATACTCAGATGAAACAGTAAAGAGAATGGCGGCATTAAAGCCGGCAGCTAAGGATTTCAGAATATTCTGGGATAATGCATATGTTATCCACCACCTTTATGATGATAAGCAGGACGAGATACTTGATATCATATCAGAGTGTGAAAAAGCAGGTAATCCCGATATGGTATTTGAATTTGCATCTACATCTAAGGTTACATTCCCAGGTTCAGGTGTTGCAGCACTTGCATCATCAGCAGCTAACCTTGCAGATATTAAGAAGCAGCTTACAATCCAGACAATAGGATATGATAAGATAAATCAGTTAAGACACGTAAGATTTTTTAAGGATATTAACGGACTTAAGGAGCATATGAAGAAGCATGCTGATTTCTTAAGACCTAAGTTTGAAGCTACATTAAAGGTGCTTGAGGATGAACTTACAGGTCTTGGTATCGGTACATGGTCAGAACCAAGAGGAGGCTACTTCATATCATTTGATGCACTTTCTGGCTGTGCAAAGGCTATAGTTGCAAAGTGTAAGGAAGCAGGCGTAGTACTTACCAACGCAGGTGCAACATTCCCTTATGGCAAGGATCCTGAAGACAGCAATATAAGAATAGCTCCATCATTCCCTACTCCAGAGGAAATGTCAGAAGCTGCCGAGCTTTTCGTATTATGTGTAAAGCTTGTAAGTGTTGAGAAGCTTCTTGAAAGCAAGTAATCAGATTATACAAAGGGGGCTGTCATGGCTAAGTTTGGTTTTATTGGAATGGGTAATATGGGATATGCAATGCTGAAAGGACTTCTTTCAGTGTATACACCATCTGATATTATATTTACATGTCCTGACCTTGAAAAATGTAAAAGAATAAGTCAGGAAACAGGCGTAAGATATGCAGAAAGTAATGCAGAATGTGCTAATAATGCCCAGTATGTAGTACTTGCTGTAAAGCCACAGGTATACAATACAGTATTAAAGAATATTAATAATGTTATCCGTGATGACAGTGTTGTTATATCAATAGCACCGGGTATTAAGATAAGTGATATAAAAAATCAGCTTGGTATTAATGCGCGAGTTGTCCGTGCCATGCCTAATACACCAGCGCTTGTTGGTGAGGGTATGACAGGTGTTGCCTATGACAAGGATGAGTTCTCATTTGAAGAAAGAGAAGTTATAGACAGCTTCTTTAATTCATTTGGCAAGGTTGTATATGTTGCTGAGAGCCAGATGAACGCTATAGTATGCGCAAGCGGAAGCTCTCCGGCATATGTATATATGTTTATAGAGGCTCTTGCGGACAGTGCTGTCAAGTATGGTATCAAGAGAGATGATGCATATAAGCTTGTTGCGCAGACAGTACTTGGTTCTGCTAAGATGGTGCTTGAAACAGGCGAGCATCCAGGCGTGCTTAAGGATAAGGTGTGCTCCCCGGGCGGTACAACAATAGCAGGAGTGGCAGCACTTGAGGAACATAATTTCAGAAGTGCGCTTATCAAAGCTACAGATGCGTGCTTTGATAAATGTACTAACATAAAATGATATAAGGTCACAATTTCAAAAGTTATATTGTGCAGGCACGAACGACTTTTTGCCCTTACATCATAAAATAATTAAATGAAGGATTAGTATGGAGCATATTAAAAGAACTAACAGAGAACTAGCATATAAAGGTTCTATTCTTGAGTTCTACAAGGATACTATGGTTACGCCTGATGGTAAGGTCGCATACTGGGACCACATAGAGCATAAAGGCGCAGCGGCTATGGTTCCAGTTCTTCCTGACGGCAGAATAGTTCTTGTGCGCCAGTACAGGAATTCGCCGGATGAGGAAACGCTTGAGATACCAGCAGGCGGGATTGAGGCTGGCGAAGAAACAAAGATTTCTGCCATAAGAGAGCTTGAAGAGGAAACCGGATATAGGGCAGAAGAAGAAAGTGTTACAAAGCTTATATCTATTATAACAGCCGTTGCTTTCTGCAATGAGGTTGTAGACATATATGTGGCAGATAAGCTTGTTAAGACAAGCCAGCATCTTGATGAGGAAGAGAATATCAATGTTGAGGTGTATACACTTGAAGAAATAAAGTGTATGATATTTGATGGAACAATAAAAGATTCTAAGACAATATCTGCGGTACTGGCTTATTCTGAGCTTATTTCACAGAAATAAAGCTAACTGTTATATATTGATTGAATAATTTGCACAGCAATAGATATTACTGTTAAATATGGTGTCTATTGTTGAGATAAATAATTAATTTCAAAATCTTCAAAAATTAATAAAAACTAAATCAAACAAAACATATCAGAAAAAATTCCAGCATATAATAGCCTGACCAGATAAAAGGAGGCTGTTATGGCTGGGATTTTTTTTAAGCAGTATAGATATTATATAGTTATTCTCGCAGGTGTTGTGGCAGGGACACTGCTTGCCAATCTTGCAATAGATAATGTGACAGATAAGATAGGAATATTTAATCCTGATTTTAAGAATGCATTTGCAAATGTAAATCTTGATGGGACATTGTACTTAAGATATATATTTGCTATGAGGTTAAAAGAATACATAGGCTTGTGGCTTGTGCTTCTTACGCCGGCTGCAATAACGGGAATATATGTTTTTATGGCTGTTGTGGGGATAAGTACCGGAATGATGGTAAGCGTGAGTGTTATGAATATGGGAGTCAAAGGAATGTTCATATATGCCGTAAGCCTTCTGCCACAGTATATTATATATGCCGCTGCCGTTTTTTTCATAGTATCTTATATAGAAAAAAGACATATTACTATGAAAAAAACAACAGTTGCAATAATGATATCGCTCTTATTCCTGATAACAGGCACATTATATGAAACATATATAAGTCCTGTGCTTATAGGAAAATTACTTGAGCATATCAGCTATTGTATATAATAACTTTTCAGAGTCTTCCCATCCAAGACAAGGGTCAGTGATAGACTTGCCGTATACACCTTCGCCTACTTTCTGTGAGCCTGGTTCGATGTAGCTTTCAATCATAACACCTTTGACAAGCTCTTTGACATCTGCAGAATGATTGCGGCTGTGAATAACCTCCTTAGTTATTCTTATCTGCTCAATATATTTCTTTGCAGAATTGCTGTGGTTGGCATCAACTATGCAGGCTGGGTTGAGTAAGTCCTTAGTCTTGTACATAGCAGCTAATCTGATAAGGTCTTCATAGTGGTAGTTAGGGATATTCTGTCCGTGCTTGTTTACGGCACCTCTTAATATAGTATGTGCAAGAGGGTTGCCCGGAGTCTTAACCTCCCAGTTTCTGTATATAAATGACTGCTGTGCCTGTGCTGCTATAACAGAGTTGAGCATAACAGAAAAATCGCCGCTTGTAGGGTTCTTCATACCGGCAGGTACATCCATTCCACTGGCTGTAAGTCTGTGCTGCTGGTCTTCAACAGAACGCGCGCCGATTGCTACATATGATAAAACATCTGCAAGGAACCAGTAGTTTTCTGGATATAACATTTCATCAGCAGGCATAAGCTCAGTTTCTTCCATAACTCTTATGTGCATTTTACGGATAGCTATAAGTCCGGCAAGAAGGTCTGGCTTCTTCTCAGGGTCAGGCTGGTGAAGCATACCCTTATAGCCTGTACCAGTTGTTCTTGGCTTGTTAGTGTATACTCTTGGCACGATAAGAACCTTATCGGCAATCTTTTCCTGAACCTTTTTAAGCCTTAAAGTATAATCAAGGACAGCATCCTCATTATCAGCAGAACAAGGTCCTATAATAGCAAGGAACTTATCTGATTTGCCAGTTATGACATCAGCTATTTCTTTATCTCTTTGTGCTTTTAATGCAGCTAACTTTTCAGGGACAGGAAATTCTTCCTTTATTTCTGTAGGTGTAGGCAGCTTGCGTATAAATTCAAAACTCATCACATATCTCCTTAATATAATCGTTTTCGCCAATAAATAATAGCATATAATGCAAAAAAATGTTAGTATATTCTTAGATACATTTTGAAATATTCTTGCTTAAAGAAAGGATATGGTGGGAAATATGAGAATGTTTGATATTATAAGTAAGAAAAAATATGGTGAAGTACTCAGCAAAGAAGAAATAGATTACGTGATAAAAGGCTATACCGAAGGTACGATACCAGACTATCAGATGTCGGCACTTCTTATGGCAATATATTTTGAAGGGATGACCTATGAGGAAACTTCGCTTATGACACTTGCTATGGCGGACAGCGGTGACAGGCTTGACTTATCTGGCATAGATGGTATCAACGTGGATAAGCACAGTACAGGCGGTGTCGGCGATAAGACAACACTTATACTTGCGCCTATTGTGGCTGCGTGTGGCGGCAAGGTTGCAAAGATGAGTGGAAGAGGGCTGGGCAATACAGGCGGCACGATAGATAAGCTTGAGAGTATTCCGGGCTTCAGGACTGCTCTTACAGAAGAAGAATTTATTAAAAATGTGAATGAAACGGGACTTGCACTTACAGGCCAGACGGGTAATCTTGCACCGGCAGACAAGAAAATATACGCACTGAGGGATGTAACTGCAAGTGTTGACAGCATACCGCTTATAGCAAGCAGCATTATGAGTAAGAAAATAGCCTCAGGTGCAGATGCAATCGTGCTTGATGTCAAGGTTGGCAACGGCGCATTTATGAAAAATATGCAGGATGCAGAAAAGCTTGCAAAGCAGATGGTTATGATTGGAACGAATTCAGGAAGAAATACAATAGCAGTTATATCAGATATGAATGAGCCGCTTGGCTATGCAGTTGGCAATGCGCTTGAAGTAAAGGAGGCGGTTGATACTCTTAAAGGCAGAGGTCCGGAGGATGTTGTCGAATTATGCCTTGAACTTGGCGCACAGATGCTTATAGCCTCAGAGATTACAGATGACAGGCAGGCAGCAGTTGATATGCTTAAGAAGTCAATAGAAGATGGAAGTGCATATGCAAAGTTTGCAGAATTCGTTAAAAGACAGGGCGGCTATGTGAGCGTGCTTGATGACTGCGACAGTATTATAAATGCCAGATATATAGTTGATATTGTATCGGAAAACAGCGGTTATGTGAGCAGCATACAGTCTGAGCTGATAGGCGAAACAGCTATGATACTTGGCGGCGGCCGCCAGAATAAGGGAGATGACATAGACCATTCAGTAGGAGTTGTGCTTTCAAAAAAAGTCGGCGACAAAGTTGACAAGGGTGATGTTATTGCAACAATATATGCCAATGATAAGGACAGAATTGAAGCTGCAAATGAACTAATTGTCAAAGCATTTGCTATACAGAAAGAAATTGTTGATACATATCCACTTATAAAGAGAATTATTAGTTGTAAAAATATGTAAATTATGCTATAATTATGCTCAAAAGGATAAAATATTAAAAAAGGAGAATTAAGATGGAAGTAAGACCAGGAGCTAATCCTGCTGATGTCAAGAATTACGACACAGACAGATTAAGACATGATTTTTTAATTCAGGATTTATTTGTAGCTGATGAGATTAAGACAATCTACAGCCAGATTGACAGAATTATAGTAGGAGCTGCCACACCAGTGAACAAGGAGCTTGTTCTTGAGGCAGGTGCTGAGCTTAGAGCTAAGTATTTCCTTGAAAGAAGAGAGATGGGTATCATCAATATCGGTGGCAACGGAACTGTTACTGTTGATGGCAAGGAATATAACTTTAAGTACAAGGATGGTATGTACATAGGTATGGGCGCTAAGGATATTTCATTTAAGAGTGAAGACCCTAAGAACCCAGCTAAGTTCTATCTTAACAGTGCACCAGCACATAAGACATATCCAACAGTATTTATTGACCCAGCTAAGGATATCTTACCTGAGAATAAGAAGGAGCTTGGATGTCTTGAAAGCGCTAACCACAGAACTATCAACAAGTATATCCTTCCGGGACAGGTTGAAAGCTGTCAGTTAGAGATGGGTATGACTTGTCTTGAACCAGGTAGTGTATGGAACACAATGCCATGTCATACACATGACAGAAGAATGGAAGTATATCTTTACTTTGAAGTTCCAGAAGATGCTGTTGTATTCCATTACATGGGTGAGCCAACAGAAACAAGACACATCGTTATGAGAAATGAAGAAGCTGTTATATCACCAAGCTGGTCTATCCATTCAGCTTCAGCTACTCATGCTTATACATTCATCTGGGGTATGGTTGGTGAAAACCAGGATTTCGATGATATGGATGATGTAGATATGAAGGATCTTAGATAATAAGTTCTCTATTGATTAATAATATTAATGTATAATGAGTTACACATTAATATGAATTTATTGTCAGGTTTTATATGGTATATACATTATACTAAGATTATATGATGTTAAAGGGTTGTGTGAATTGCATGGCAATGCAGCAATGCGGATACATCAGTTATGGGCAGATTATCTTTTGCCTTTTATATAATTATATTATATGCTGTCTGTGATAAATACAATATGTATGCAGGTTATTTAAAGTTATTAAACATTTTGTGCATAATAATTTTACTATAAATAATGTCAGCAGCTATAATATTTTGTTACAGGATGACTCTCATAGGATACATACATTTTATATATAACATATGTTTAATTTGTTTTATGTATTCTTGAGTTCATTGATATAATATTAAGAGAAAAGGAGATTTTAAAATGTCAGTAAATTTTTCACTTGAAGGAAAAGTTGCTTTAGTTACAGGTGCTTCTTATGGTATCGGTTTCGCTATCGCCAGCGGAATGGCTAAGGCAGGCGCTACAATCGTATTTAACGATATTAAGCAGGAATTAGTAGATAAGGGATTAGCAGCTTATAAGGAAGCTGGTATCGATGCTCATGGTTATGTTTGTGACGTAACTAACGAAGATCAGGTTAATGAAATGGTTGCTAAGATTGCTAAGGAAGTAGCTCCTATCGATATCCTTGTTAATAATGCTGGTATCATTAAGAGAATTCCAATGTGCGATATGACAGCTGCTGAATTCAGACAGGTTATCGACGTTGACCTTAATGCACCATTCATCGTTTCTAAGGCAGTTATTCCATCAATGATTGAAAGAGGTCATGGTAAGATTATCAACATCTGCTCTATGATGTCAGAATTAGGCCGTGAAACAGTATCAGCTTATGCTGCTGCTAAGGGTGGTCTTAAGATGCTTACAAGAAATATTTGTTCTGAGTATGGTCAGTACAATATCCAGTGTAATGGTATTGGACCTGGTTACATTGAAACTCCTCAGACAGCTCCATTAAGAGAGAGACAGGCTGATGGTTCTAGACATCCATTCGACCAGTTCATCTGCGCTAAGACACCTGCTAACAGATGGTTAAAGCCAGAAGAATTAGCTGGTCCAGCTGTATTCCTTGCTTCAGAAGCTTCAGATGCAGTTAACGGACATATTCTTTATGTTGATGGTGGTATTCTTGCTTACATCGGAAAGCAGCCACAGTAATTACATAATATATTGCATATTATAAGCACAGTGTGCGTGCATAACTGACGAAAGGGCTTGGGACAGGTTTTACCTGTTCCGGGTCCTTTTTTGGATGTGAGGGTTATTTATCGAGGCCAGGTTGACGGCACTGTTGACCTCAATGACCCTAATACTGCCGTTAAACCGCCGGGAAACCGCCGATAAAGTGCCAGATACCATGAAAAAGTGCCGGATAGTGCCAATAGTGTACCGGATAAAGCAGAAAAAGTGCCAGATACCATGAAAAAATGCCGAATAGTTCTAATGAAATGCCGGATAAAGCAGGAAAAATAGGTCTATCACTACTGCTGAAACGAAAGGAAAATAATGCAGCATGGATAAAGATAAAGTAATAATTGAACTTATACGCTGTAATTATGCACTCAAAGCCAGACTATAAATCGATTAAAAATATTAATATAATACAGAACATTTGACTATCAAAATGTACTCTCATATGATACAATTACTATAAAAGTCTTACAAATATGAGAGGAGTATATTTTAATGAAACTTGAAGTGAGAAACCTTAAGAAGTCTTTTGAAAGCAATCAGGTTCTGCATGGTATTTCCTTTGAAGTCGAAAGTGGCAGTGCGCTGGGACTTTTAGGAAGAAACGGCGCAGGTAAGACGACCACTATAAGAATTGTTATGGATGTCTTTAAGGCGGATGAGGGTGAAGTGTATCTTGATGGAAAGATATTTAATCCTAAGAAGCATCTAATAGGCTATCTGCCGGAGGAAAGAGGATTGTATCCAAAGAAAACAGTACTTGAACAGATAGTTTATCTTACAAGACTGCGCGGGCTTTCAAAGAAAGAGGCTGTGGACAATGCAAAGAAGTGGCTGAAACGCCTTGAGATAGATGAGTATACTAACAGAAAGTTAGAAACACTGTCAAAAGGTAATCAGCAGAAAGTACAGCTTGCCTCAACACTTGCCTGTGAACCGGAGATAGTTATACTTGATGAGCCATTTAGTGGACTTGACCCGGTGAATTCAAAGATACTTCAGGATGTTGTGACAGAAGTTATAAATGAAGGAAGAATAGTTATATTTTCAAGCCACCAGATGAGCTATGTCGAGGAATTCTGCCGTGATATTGCAATAATAGACAAGGGAAATGTAGCCCTGTCAGGCAATCTTAAAAGCATAAAAAAGCAGTATGGAGAAAACCAGCTTGTTATATCGGATGTAACGAAGGGGCTTGCTGAGCTGTCAGAGATTATAAAGGAAAAAATGTCTGATATAATAGTGGAAACAGGAAGAACAAGAGAAGAGCTTATTGTAAGGAATATAAGTGGTGTGTCAAGGTCGGATATTCTTAAAAGAATAATTGAATGTGACATAGATGTGGAGCATTTTGAGAGCTATAAGCCATCCCTTAATGATATATTTGTATCGCTTGTAGGTGATGAGGCAGAAGATGACAAAGCAGCAGGTTATAAGAATAATAGTAATGATGATAGCAGTCATAATAGCGCTGCTGCTGAGTTGCCGCAAGGTGAAAGCAGTGAACATAAAAATGTTACTGAGGGAGGTGTATGCTAATGAAAAAGTTAGGTGTAGTTCTTCAATATGAGCTTATGACTTATCTTAAGAATAAGTCGTATGTAATCAGTACAGTGATTATAGCTTTGATAGCTGTTATTATTATGTTTGTGCCAAGATTTATAGATATAAGTGCCATTACAGGAATAACAAACAGTACTGAACAGAATTCTGACAGCGATAAAGATAATAGTGATGGCAAGAGCAATTCTGATAAAGATAATAAAGCAGATAATAATAAAGATGTAATTCTTATATATGATGAGTCAGGCGTATTTGAAGATGTAGAGCTAATTCAGGCAGCCTTTGATGATATGAAGATTGAAAAAGAGTCGTCTGAGAGCGCATTAAAGGACAGGGTATCTAAGGAAGAGGTCAAGGCAGGTTTTGTAGTTCACAGTCTTACAGATTATGAGTACATTGTATACAATAAGAGCATGACTGACAGTATTGATATCCAGTTTAATCAGGTGCTTATAGCGCTTAACCAGATGGTTTACTGCAGTACCCATAATCTTGATTATGAGGAGATAATAACGGCTTTTAATCCACAGATTAACAACGAAACAGTCGTGCTTGGCAAGGATATGGGAAATAATTATTTCTACTGTTATATACTTATCATCGTTATATTTATGATAATCATATTCTATGGAGTTATGGTTGCAACCTCAGTTACACAGGAGAAGTCAAACAGAACCATAGAAGTGCTTGTAACAAGTGCGGATACTAAGACACTGTTTTTTGGAAAAGTGCTTGCGGGAACTATTGCAGCGCTTTGTCAGGCAGGAATACTTATGCTTGCCGTTGTTGGTGCATATAAGTTTAACCAGAGTGCGTGGGGCGGAATGTTAGATATGCTTTTGGATATTCCTGCAAATGTGCTCGTTACTTATGCGTTATTCGGACTTGGCGGAGTCCTTTTCTATACATTTATATATGGAGCATTTGGCGCACTTGTATCTAAGACAGAGGATATTAATAAGAGTGTTGGAAGCATACAGCTTGTTATTATGATTGTTTATTTTATTACACTTTTTATGCTTATGGATATAGATGGTATTGCAATGAAAGTGCTGTCATATCTTCCATTCAGTTCATACAGCGCCATGTTTGCGCGTGTTGCAATGGGAAATGTAGCTGTGTGGGAAGTTGTTGTATCATTTATAATACTTGTGGCAAGTATAATTGGTGTTGGCATGATAGGCTCATCCATATACAGAATGGGAACGCTTCGATATGGCAATCCAATTAAGATAACTACAGCAATAAAGAGCCTTCGTAAGCAGAAGAATAAATAATTTCTAATGTGGCAATATTATAAAGAACCCCATTCTGCATTAATGTACATACATTTGATATAGAATGGGGTTCTTTTATTATAATAAATATAATGCCGTCAATATAATTTTGTTCCTGTTACAAAGATATATTATCGTAATTTAATCTGTTGTGCTAATTCAAATAAGTTTAATATACTTGAGTGTATCTGGGGTACAAACAGAAACACCCCGCTTTATAACTTAACAGTCTCCCCACCCGCAATTTCAACGATACGGTTATTATTAACAGCAACCCATACAGAACATGCATTAGGATTGTAGATATATTCATTATCTGCAAATATCTGAAGTCGGTCAAAAGCTTCATTATAATCCACAATTTCGATATTAGTTGCATACCATATATCATCACGGTGGCCAATCATTTCAGCGAATTCTTCCATGACAGACCAGTTGTTGTTGCGGTCAAACTCAAAGCTGTGTCCCCATACATACATCATATAAAGATACTGCTTCTTTGTAAGAGCCATAAAACGCTTACCAAACTCAACAAGATTGTGGTTGTGGTGACATGTTGGCAGCCAGTTCATATAGTCAGCTGGCATAGAAAATCCATTCTCATCCCCTAAAAGAATAGGACCCTCGCAGCAGTCTGCATATGACATGGCAGACTTAACAACAGCATACTGGTCAGCGGCTGGTCTTATATACTTTATTCCAAGGTCAGCTGCAATCGAAGTGATAAGCTTGTTGCCTGCTCCGTTAGGAAGAGCCATACCGCGTACAGGCTTTTTGATAATCTTTTCTATAGCTGTCTTGTCTTCAAGAATTTCCCTTGCCACCTCATAGCTTCCGCAGCGGTTTAAAGTTGGATGAGTGCTGGTATGAAGTGCGATTTCATGATTATTATATAATTCACTCCATTCATCAGCATCAATTCTGATATCCATATCAGTGAGCTGTGAATTAACATTAAAAGTCGCTCTTAATCCATTCTTATTAAATATATCTACCAGACGTCTGTCCTGAACTTTACCATCGTCATAACTTAAAGTAAGAACTTTGAATTTACCACCTGGAAAGCACTTGTAAATTCTATTCATAATATCCTCATTTCTGCGCACGTTTTTTGCGTATGACGAGTTTGTGTCAAGTGCGCGCAGACACAAATCCCACGTGTGAAAAATTATTTTTCACACTAGCTTCCGTCTCTGTTTTAATCCTTATTTCATAAAATACATACTATATAATTATACAATAATTAAATGAAAATGTCATTATTTTATCACTGAAATACACAAAAAAGACAATAAATGTTGTATAAAATCAGATATATTGTCCAAACAAGAACGTTTATTAACATCATTACTGCATATAAGCGGATACTGTTTTACATTTTCACCATTGATAATTATATCAACACTGCCTATAACATCGCCGCTTTTGACAGGGGCTTTTATACTTTCTGGAATATTGTATTCAATATCGACAGAGTCATCATCTTTAATATAGGCAGAATAATTTTCATCTATGCTTACATTTATATTTTTGCATTTTCCGTCAGTAACACATATATTAAAAGTTTTCCTATCATTAAAAATATTCTGTTTAGTAAAGCTGTTTTTAGCATAATCAAGCAGGACCTTTGAATCAGTCCATTTGTAAGTTTTGTTGTTAGGCCAGCCGCAGGCAAGCAAAGTGACTATATATGTGTGTTCATCATCTTTATAAGCACATACATAACAGTAGCCGGCATCGGCAGTAAAGCCGGTTTTTCCAGATATTATATTGTTATACATAGAAAGAAATGCATTGGCGTTGGTGACAGAATATTCTTTATTAGAAAGATTATGAAAAGTGTATGACTGTGTCTGCGTTATATCAAGAAAATGTGAATTCTTAATACAGTAGGACATCATAACACCAAGCTCGTATGCAGTTGTTGAGTGGACACCATATTCATCGGTGGCATCAAGTCCATTGGGAGTTACAAAATGAGTGTTAGTGCATCCTAACTCAAGCGCTTTCTTATTCATAAGATCTGTAAATATTCTTACAAGAATTCTGCTTTGTTCTTTAGAGATGTCTTTTATAAATGAAGAGTCAGAATTATAACTGTTTATAAAAGCTGTGTCATATAAAAGCTCGTTTCTGTCCTTGTCGGACAGCGTGCATAAATAGTAGTAGGCAGTATTTTCAGCTATTATAACTGCAGTATCATTATGCGATTTTAACATAAGTGAATAATATAAGTCTTGTATATGAAACCGTTCACCTCTGACTGCATTAAGCTGGACATCCGGCATGGCAGCAGCGTAAGCAGATGTTGTTGCAACATAGTCATCACCGCATATTTCAAGTGCGGTAATAAGTGTCATAATCTTTGTTGTGCTTGCGTTCGGGGCTTTGACATCAGCCTCTTTTCCATAGAGCAGCCGGTTGTTATCACCATCAATGAGCGCAGCATAGCGTGCATGAAGTGTTGGCGGTGATGTTGAAGCGCTGGCAGTGATATTTTTATCTGAGGCATTTAATTCTGCGTATAGTTCTGAAGAATATTTAACTGGGACATAGGAAGCATATGTAGACGTTTGTGTAAAAGATATGCATTTAATTATTATAGTGAAAGTTAATAATATTGATAATATATATTTTCTGGATCTCAAAACCGTCCTCCATATAAGTACTGTTAAATATATATACTTTTCCTTTGCAATTATGCTCAAAATAGTTTATGATGTACTATGAATGGATTGTTGTGAACAATTTAAAAAATATGTTACTCATCAGGTTGGAAATAATCAACAAATGTTTTATACTATGTAGGTTAATTTTAAGCATTGGAAGTTGATTAATATTTTTTTCTAAAAATCTTTACATTCATCCGTATTATTAACAGCAGCACAGGAAAGGAACAAATAAAGTATGTTAGAATACATCAGACCAGCATCATTAAAATTAGGCGACAAGTTAGGACGCACTATCTATAACACTCAGGGAAATGTTCTTATTAAAGCAGGAATATCTTTAACGGACAATATGATAAAAACTATACAGACACAGGGTTATAAAGGAGTATATATCGACCGTGTAGAAAATGCAGAAAGAGAAAGCATCCGCATTCAGGAACCAATTATTGATGATTATACAACAATAAAAGTAATAAGCATTATTTCACGTATTCTTAAGAATAAAAATATATACACTAACGCATGGGATAATAGCTTTACAAAAGACAGACAGCAGCTTGAAGAATATATAAATGAATTCTATAAGTTATTTAAAGAAAAGAATATTAAGAAGCAGTTAATATTCGAAATGGAAGACAGTAGAAATAATGATAACTGGGTAGAATATCATTCATTTAATACAATGCAGTTAGCCATGGCGATAGCTATGCGTATGGGATATCCGGAAACTGAGGTCAAGGGAATTGCAGCTGCCGGACTTATGCACGATATTGGCAAGGGTAAGTATCCTGAACTTATAAATAAAAAAGACCTGACAGAGGCAGAGAAAAATCTTTTAAGAACACATCCTCGTACTATATTTGAGGTTCTGACAGGACTTTCAGGAATATTTGCATCCAATGCCTGTACATATGGCTGCTGGCAGTCACATGAATTATATGATGGTTCGGGCTATCCAATGGGTCTTAGCGGAAGTAAGATAACTACATATGGATATATCGTAGGTGCTGCAAACAGATTTGATGACCTCATACACAAAACACCTTTCAATGATGAACCAATGAATAATGATGAAGCATTGGAATATCTTATGGGAAGCAATCTGTATCAGGTTGAAGTAATCAAAGCATTAACAGAGGTAGTATCAGTATATCCTGTCGGTACTAAAATCAGACTGTCTAATGGACAGGAAGGGTTAGTTGAAAGCAATAATATGTCGCTTCCATTAAGACCTAATATAGTTATAGGTTATAAGAGAGTTAACCTTGCCTCTGATGAAGAATACAGAAATGTAACAGTTCAGGAAGTTATTAGTTAATTATTATATAAAAGAGGTGCATATGAGCTATATAGAATTTGATAACGTAAAGAAAATCTATAAAATGGGGGATGTTAAGATAAAAGCACTTAATGGTGCAAGTTTTAGCATAGATAAAGGTGAGTTCGCAGTTATAGCAGGTGCAAGTGGAGCAGGTAAAAGTACTATCCTTAACCTTATGGGTGGTATGGATATGGCTACCACAGGTAAGATAATTGTAGATAAGGAAAATGTAACAAAGTTTAATGCTAAAAGACTTACTACCTACAGACGATACGATATCGGATTCGTGTTCCAGTTCTATAATCTTGTACAGAACCTTACAGTAAGGGAAAATGTGGAGCTTGCAACACAGATATGTAAAAATCCTCTTGATATAGATGAGGTTATAGAGGCAGTAGGACTTAAGGACAGAAGTGCTAACTTTCCGGCACAGTTATCAGGCGGTGAGCAGCAGAGAGTTGCCATAGCAAGAGCTCTTGCAAAGAATCCAAAGCTGCTTTTATGTGATGAGCCTACGGGTGCACTTGATTATAATACAGGAAAGCAGATATTAAAGCTTTTACAGGATACATGTCGTGAAAGAGGTGTGACAGTAGTAGTCATAACACATAATCTTGCGCTTACAGCCATGGGTGATAAGGTCATAAAGGTAAAGAACGGGGTCGTTGACAGCGTGACAGTCAATGAAAGTCCATTACCTATAGAACAGATAGAGTGGTAACTGGTTATTTATAATCAGGACACTATATAACTGATAAAGAACTTGCACATTATGGAAAGGCAGAATTAACACAATGAAAAAATCAGTGTTTAAAGATTTTATAAGAGAGATAAAAGGGTCACTTGGAAGATTTTTTGCTATTATGGCAATCGTTGCAATCGGTGTAGCCTTTTTTGCCGGAATAACAGCTTCTTCTAACGATATGAAACATTCCTCAGATTCGTATTATGATGAATATAATATGAATGATATAAGAATATTATCATCAATAGGCTTAACCGCAGACGATATGGATGCGATAAGTAAAGTTGACGGTGTTAAAGCGGTGTACGGGGCCAATACGCAGGATGTACTTGTTAACTATGATGGCAAGGAAAATGTTGCACATGTATCAAGTGTTCCGGTAGGAAAGTCGTCAGATGATGACAGTTATATCAATCAGTTAAGAATAAAGGAAGGACGTCTTCCTGAGAATGATAAAGAATGTGTCGTAAAGTATGAGGATACACGTAAGTCTATGCAGATTGGTGATGTCATTACTTTTAAGTCGGGCACAGAAGATGATATAAGTGATACATTTAAGGATAGTGAGTACACAGTTGTAGGAATAGTATATTCACCATGTTATGTGTCTTATGACCTTGGTTCTTCTGGAATAGGAAACGGACATATAAGCTACTGCATATATGTGCCGGATGATGAGCTTAAGAATGATTACTATACAGAAGGTTATGTCATTATAGATGGTGCTAAGGAGCTTGATACTTATTCGGATGAGTATAAGACTATGATGGATAAGTATACAGATGATATAAAGGGTATATCAAAGGACAGGCTTGATATAAGAAAACAGAACATAAAGGATGAATATGCAAAAGCAAAAGAGGAAAAAAGAGAGGAAATCTTAGGTACAATAAGACAGAATGTTGTTGACTCCATAACAAAGCAGTATGAGACATATTATCCGGGTATGGATGTGTCCGCTATGATAGAACCATATGTAACGCCAGCTTATGAAAAGGCTGTATTGCAGTTTGACTTTGAGTCAGTGTATGCAGAGTATGATAAGATGATGGAGGAAACGCTTGCCGACAGTGATGACTGGGAATGGTATGTGCTTACAAGAGAGTCTTCATATTCGTTCAGGGACTATGAATCAAGTGCAAACAGAATGAAGGCGATAGCAACAGTGTTTCCGCTATTTTTTATAATAGTAGCAGGTCTTGTATGTCTTACAACTATGACAAGAATGGTTGAAGAACAGAGAGGACTTATCGGTACATATAAGGCGCTTGGATATGGTAAAGGTACTATAGCTTTAAAGTATGTGTCATATGCACTTGCCGCTTCACTTGTAGGCGGTATTATAGGCTGTATCATAGGATTAAGGCTGTTCCCTTATATCATATATGATTCGTGGAATATCATATACCAGCTTCCATCAATTACGTATGCCAGCCATACATTATTATCAGTTGTTGCAGTGTTAAGTCTTGTATTAGTAACACTCATTGCTACATTATATTCATGCTATTATGAGCTTTCTGAAGAGCCATCAGTTCTTATGCGCCCTAAAGCGCCAAAGAGTGGTAAAAAAATTCTTCTAGAGCACACATTTATATGGAAACATATGTCATTTACAAGAAAAGTGACTATGAGAAATATATTCCTGTATAAGAAGCGTTTCTTTATGACAGTTATCGGTATAGCGGGCTGTGGCGCACTTATAACTGCTGGCTTTGGAATAAAGGACAGCGTGCAGAGCATTATAGATAACCAGTACGGTCAGATAATACATTATGATGACATACTTGTATTTAATAATAACGCTGATACAGAGTCCATTAAAAATGTGGCAGACAATATAGCTAAAGATGAATATTATAAAGACTCACTTATGGATTATGCATATACATCTGACGTAAAGGTGTCTGGGGAGTCAGACGATTACAGCACAGAGATAACAGTTGTAAGTAATGAGCAGGACTATAAAGACTTTGTAACCTTCAGGTCAAGAAAAGATAAGAGCGAACTGGAGCTTACTGACTCAGGAGTTATCATAACTGAAAAGCTTGCTAAAGACCTTTCGGTAAAGGCAGGCGATACTATACTTATACAGGATGATAATAATAAGCAGGTATCAGTAAATGTAACTGGTGTTATGGAAATGTATATTAATAATTATATATTTATGACGTCCGATTATTTCAATCAGGTATTCGGATATACACCGGATAACAACAGAATATTAGGAAAGCTGACAGGTGATGATGAGACTGTACAGGCTGCTATCGGTGACAGATATCTTACAGACAGCAGTGTAAAGTCACTCACATTTGTAAAAGCCAATATATCAAGATTTGAGAATATGATACAGTCGCTTGACCTTGTAACATGGGTGCTTATAATATCAGCAGGTATGCTTGCATTTGTGGTACTGTATAATCTTACTAACGTCAATATATCAGAGCGTATAAGAGAGATAGCTACGATAAAAGTACTCGGTTTCTACGATACAGAGGTAGGAGAGTATGTATACAGGGAGAATATAATACTTACACTTATTGGTGGAGTATTCGGACTTCTTCTCGGTGTGGCACTTCACTCTTATATTATGACAACGATTGAGCTTGACGGTGTCATGTTTGGAACTAAGATAAATATAAGTTCATTCCTTATATCATATGGAATAACTATATTATTCTCACTCCTTATCAATCTTATTATGTATCCGTCACTTAAGAAAATACCTATGGTAGAGTCGCTTAAGTCAGTAGAATAGAAACGATGAATAATTAAAAGACAACCTTCATATACTGTGAAAAACGGTATATGGAGGTTGTTTTTTTATGGGGGATATAGGACAAATCATAAGGATACTTCCCGGTGAATTAGTCACGGGACTTAATCTTTACGGGATAAAATTTGACAAGATTAATGAGATAAGAATACGTATAGGACGGTACATTTCACTTATATATGATAACAAAGAGGTACTAAGCACAGTGAAGGCTAAAAAGGAGCACATAAGAAAGATAATAGAGCTTGCGGCGAATTATTCAGTATATGCTTACGAACAGAGCTTTAAGCAGGGATTTATTACAATAGAGGGCGGACACAGAATAGGAATAGCAGGCCATGCAATAGTAGAAAATAACAGTATAAGAAACTTTAATTACATAACATTTTTATGCATAAGAGTGGCGCATCAGGTGCTTGGCTGCAGTAATAAGGTGATGGACTTTGTATATGCTGGCGGGCTTGAAAATACTCTTATAATATCGCCTCCGGGCTGTGGAAAGACAACTCTGCTTCGTGATGTCGTAAGAAATATATCGAACAATCCTGAACTGTCTATGAATATAAGTCTTATTGATGAAAGACAGGAGATAGCCGGCTGTTATATGGGAGTGCCGCAGAATGACATAGGAGAGAGAACAGATGTTTTTGACGGATGCCCTAAAGATTCAGGCATGCTTATGGCTATACGCGCGATGTCACCGGGAATGATAGCGGTGGATGAGATAGGAAACAAGTACGACGCACAGGCAATAAGATATTGTATCGCCTGTGGCTGCATAATAATAGGAACAGTGCACGGCTATTCGCTTGAAGATGTATTAAACAAGCCTTATGTCAAGGAGTTAGTCGGCATGGATGGTTTTAATAAAATAATAATAATGTCTAAAAGGCATGGAAAGGGAACTATTGAAAAGTGTATAAACTATCGGGAGCGGCACTCATAATTGTAATGACAACATATTACGGTTTCTATCTTGCAGGGCAGTTAAAGGAACGTATAAATGTGATAGATGCCTACATATATTCTCTTAATTATATACAGTCGCAGATAAAATACGGACTTACGCCGCTTCCTGTAATATGCAGTGAGTTATCAAAGAGCATAACAAACAGCATAGTAAGCAGTATGTATGAGCAGGTATATATAAAACTTTCAGACATAACACAAAAGGAAGATACATTTAATGAAATATGGCTTAGTGAAGCAAAGAAGCTTATAAAGAGTGGAATTGTTAAAAAAGAGGAGATAAGTGTGATAAAGGAGCTTGGAAATATTAATACATATATAGACAGAAATATGCAGCTGCAGTGTGCAGGCAATGTGGAATACAAGCTTAAAAATATATACCAGAGATTACAGTCTGAGGCAGGGACAAGGTCAAAGATATATCAGATATCAGGCGTAATGGCTGGCATTGTTATAACAATAATTCTCATATAAATATCCAGCAGATGTATACGCAGGAAAGGCAGGCATATGGAGTCAGGTATAATATTTAAGATTGCGGCAGTAGGAATAATCGTAGCCATACTTAATCAGATATTAAAGCATAGTGGAAGAGATGACCAGGCTTTTCTTACAAGCCTTGCAGGAATCCTTATTGTGCTTTATTGGGTTATTCCCTACATCGCAGAGCTGTTTTCTTCTATGCAGAAGCTGTTTAATATATAGGGCTTTAAGAAGTTGCAGTGCTGCGCCGTATAAAGGAGAGTGATGAGTATTGCTACAGGTGGCGGTTATGGTTATGTGTGTTATTATCTGCTGTCTTTTAATAAAAAAAGAAGCACCCTCATATGTTTCTGTGATAGTACTTATGACAAGCCTTTTTATAGCAATATATATGCTTAGCAGTTTTTCAGTGGTAACGGGCTATATAGGAGTTCTTACTAACAGTGTGGATATAGAGAGAGGGTATATTAAGATAATTATGAAGATAACAGGCTTATCCATAGCAACGCAGTTTGTTTCAGATATATGCAGGGACAACGGTTTTAGTGCAGTAGCCTCACAGCTTGAACTGTTGTGCAGAGTGTCAATAGTGCTTATCAGTATGCCTGTTATTATAGCACTGTTAGAGATGGTGAATGGGTGCTTGAAGTGATGAGTGGATGTAGAAGGGCAGGACATATAACGGGATGTATTGCAGGGCATATATTGTGTGCGGTATGTTTAGGTGTATTTATATATACTATTGGTATAAATATACATTTATCTGTACATATATGCTACGCAGAAGACTTATCAGAACAAAAAACAGAGGACAATAATAATTCCTCATATGGTATTACAGATATTAACAGCAGTGATTATAAGGATATAGACAAGACTATTAAAAAAGAGACGGGACTTGATATATCTTATGGAAAAATAATGCAGTCGCTTATAAGCGGCGGCAATGGGCTTGAGCAGATAAAGGACATATCAGCATATATAACAGAGGTCGTAAAAACCGGCAGAAATGAAGTTGTTCAGGTTGTGTGTCTTTGTATATTTTCGGCGGTGCTTAACGTGCTTACGCCTCTCTTTAATGAAAAACAGCTTAAGGATACTGCGGCAGGAATAATATCCGTATCGCTTGTAACGATATTGTTATCAGTATTTATGGGCGTTTTTATGATAGCGCAGGATGCGGTGACATCACTTATCAACATATATAAGGTTATATCAATGGTGTTCTTTCCGGCAGTGTGCGCCACAGGTTCGCCGCTCAGTGCAGCAGGATATTACCAGATAGTTATATGGATGATGGCGGCGGCAGATATATTTATAAGAAATATACTTATGAACTTAAACAGAGTGTATGTGTGTGTATCACTGTGTGACTGCGTGGACAAGGAGGCACATTTTTCAAAGCTGTGCGGTTTTATACAAAAGGGCATAAAATGGTGCGGATATACGATGATGACAGTGTTTATGGGGCTTAACGGCATAAAAAGTATAATAAACCCTGTGAAGGACAGCATCAATACATCATATGTATACAAGGCGGTAAGTATAATTCCGGGTATAGGAGATGCGGCTTCAATGCTGTCACAGACGGTTATAGCCTCCTCTTCGCTTATTAAGAATACAATAGGCGCGGCAGGAGTTATAGCACTGGTTTTATGTATGAGCTTTCCTGTGATTAAGCTTGTTGTAATATCTTGTATATATCAGGGTGTGGCAGCGGTTATGGAACCGGTAGCAGACAAGCGTATCATAAGGGCAGTACAGGCACTCACGTCTGCGGTAGGCTGCCTTACATACCTTGTCATAATATCGTCAGTACTTTTCATACTTACTATAGTTATTGTATGCATAGCTACGGGCAGGTGACAATAAGCAGCCACAGAGGAGGTGTTGTTATTACAGAAGTTGTATATACGTGGCTTAAGCAGGTCATAACATTTTATATAATATCATCACTTCTGATAAATGTTGTTGTTTCGGACAAATATAAAGATTATATAAGGATGATAACAAGGATAATACTTGTGCTTATAATAATATCCCCGGTCATAAAACAGGCAGGAGGTAACATTATAAAGAACAGTATTGATACATTTTATAAAGACTATTCATCTGTATATTATAAGAATAATGCGGATAATACGAATGGATACAGTTTTACGGTCAGAGATGTGGTCATTAAGACTGTCAGGTTACAGGTGGCTGAGGTTCTTGGTGAATATAATATGCAGGCGGATAATATAGATGTAACAGTAAGTGATGTTGCTTCTGGTGATTATGGGAATATGACGGTTGAAAAGGTTGTCATACACATAAATAGATTGAAAAAATCGGACATAGACACTTTAAAAGAAAAAATATCGGCAAAGACAGGCATAGATGTTGGCAGTATATATATAAAATGATGGGGAGTGGTAGTATTAAGCCTGACCATAAAAATTTATTGAATAAATTCGGTAAGGATAAAATATTAATATTAATACTAGCAGGTGTTTTGCTTATGGTGGTGACACTTCCAACAGGTAAAACATCACAGTCTAAAGAAAGTGCTACAGTGTCCGAGGAAAGCGACAGTATGAGCGTTGATATGTATGAGGAATATGTAGAAAAACGTCTTGAAAAGGTGTTATCAAGTGTTGATGGCGTGGGAAAGGTGAAGGTGATGTTAAGCGTTAAGAATTCATCTGAAAAGGTATTAGCAAAGGACGAAACATATTCCGACAGCAGCTCAAAGGACGTTTCAGGAACGGACAGCAGTGAGAATGTTGACACAGAAAAGATAAGTACACATATATTTTATGATACTTCGGATGGCAGCAGGCCATATGTTGTTATGGAGAATATGCCTGTCGTTGATGGTGCGATTATTGTATGTGAAGGTGGTGATAACAAGGAGCTTGTCAATGATATAACGAATGCTGTATATGGACTTTTGAATATTCCAGTACATAAAATCAAGGTGATGAAAATGTCATAGAAACAAGCGGAGGTTTTGAAATCACATGCTTAGTTTAACAATCCGCAGGCTTGGTGTCTGTGCGCACCTGACACAACCCTGTTATATAAAAATGTGCGCAGAAATGAGGAGTGTTGTGAAAAGAATTAAAAAAAATCAGGTTATTATAACTGCTCTTGCGATAATGATTGCTGTAGCCGGATATATTAATTATGCTGGAAACATTTCAGATATAATATCGGTTAGTGGAAGAGGTGAGGCGGCAGCTACAGATGTTGCAGCCAGTGACAGTGCTGATAATGATATATCCGTTCCTGCTGAAGAGCCGGATGATGAGAGTATGATGGAGCCGGGAAGTGTCATACTGACATCGGGCGGTGTAACGTCAGGCGTTATATCAGAAGCAAAGTTAAACAGGGAACAAATCCGGGCAAAGAATACGGAAAATCTTACCAATATAGTAAATGATGCCAATATTGACAAATCATCAAAGACAGCCGCTATCAATGAACTTGCAAAGATAGCTGATTATTCTGAGAAGGAGATGGCTATTGAGATACTTCTTGAGGCTAAAGGATTTAATGATGTTGTTGCTTCTGTATCTGACACAGGAGTTGATATAGTTGTCAACCAGCAGACGCTTGAAACCAGCCAGAAGGCGCAGATAGAGGATATAGCCAAAAGAAAGACAGGGATGACATCTGATAAGATTAATATTAATGTTGTGAAGTGATTATTTGTATTGTCCAAGGCTATGTAAAATCTGAAAGACATGAATAAAATGCATAGCATTTTTGAGATTGGCTTTGGACAGTAATGCAATTTGATTATTTAAGAAGTTGCATTTATTCATAATATTTATTATAATAGATGAAAAGACAACGTTTAACAGACAGTCAGGAGGATATTATGACAAAAGAGTTTGAAGATAGAGGCAATACTTATACTATACACGAAAGCAAGGATATCGGTGAGGTAAGAGTAGCTGATGAAGTTGTTGCTATTATAGCTGGTCTTGCAGCTACTGAGGTAGATGGTGTAGAGAGTATGGCTGGTAACATTACCAACGAACTTGTAAGCAAGCTTGGTATGAAAAATCTTTCCAAGGGTGTTAAGGTTCATGTAGGTGAGCAGGATGTAGTAGTTAATCTTGCACTTAATATTAAGTATGGCTGTGAGATACCTAAGGTATCAAGTGCCGTACAGGATAAAGTAAAGACAGCTATCGAGACTATGACAGGACTTGACGTGTCAGAGGTTAATATCAAGATTGCTGGTGTGAATATTGACAATTAAAGTACAGTGATATGTAAAAGACTGTCCTTTAAGGGCAGTCTTTTGTTATATCGGAGGCTGTTTATAGTTGGGGCTTTTGACCCCGGCATCGTTATATAAGACATAGAAACTTAAGTAAGATAAAGATATATAATTATCGTTACGGATGATTGTATACAGAGAGGATTAGTATGACAAGATCAGATATGAGAGAGCACACATTTAAAATATTATTCCGTGTGCCATTCCATAATAAGAATGAATTAAGAGAACAGATAGACTATTATTTTGATGCACTTCCAGATGTTAAGGAAAAGGAATATGAGTACATCAAAAAGAAGGCACTTCTTGTTTCAGAGATGAGTGATGAGATTGATGAAAAGATAAATGAAGTATCGGAAGGATGGCCGGTTGACAGACTTGGTAAGGCTGAACTTGCTATTATGCGACTTGCAGTATATGAGATGTTATATGATGACGATATTCCGGTTAATGTTGCTATTAATGAGGCGGTTGAATTAGCCAAGAAGTATGGTTCAGATGATAACACAGCATCTTTTGTAAACGGAGTACTTGCAAAGCTGGTCTAGGTGATTAAAGATGGCACAGGTATATAGTGTTACACAGATTAATTCTTACATTAAGAATATGGTGAGGCAGGATTTTTTACTTAACCGCATAGAGATTAAAGGTGAAATATCCAACTGTAAGTATACAGATAAGAATGGCTGTATATTTTTTACGTTAAAGGATGAGAATTCTGCCATACCTGTTGTTATGTATGGTTCGGACGCATATAAGTTAAGCTTCAGGCTTAAGGCTGGTATGTCTGTTGTAGTTAATGGCAGGATAGATGTGTACATGGAAAGAGGTGCATACCAGTTATATGCAAAGACTGTTACACAGAGCGGAACAGGTGAACTGTACAGGCAGTATGAGCTGTTAAAGCAGCAGTATGAGGATATGGGGTATTTTGCACCAGAGTACAAAAGACCGATACCAAGGTATGCTAAAAGAATAGCTGTTGTAACGGCAAGGACAAGTGCAGTTATTCAGGATATAAGGAATGTTGCATACAGAAGAAACCCTTATATAAGCCTTTATCTGTACTCAGTGCTTGTACAGGGTAATGATGCGAAACACAGCATAGCCAAAGGCTTAAAATGTGTTGATAATATGGGCTTTGACTGTATCATAGTAGGCCGTGGCGGAGGCTCTATAGAAGACCTGTGGGCTTTTAATGAACCTGAGGTCATAGAGACTGTGTTTAACTGTAAGACACCGGTCATATCGGCAGTCGGACACGAAACTGACTTTACGATAACTGACTTTGTGGCGGACTTAAGAGCACCTACGCCGTCAGCCGCAGCAGAGCTTGCGGTAACTGATATAAGGCTGATTGAGGCACAGATAGATGACTACAGAAACAGGCTTACACACAGTATGCAGATGATACTTGCAGCATACAGAAGCCGTACTGAAAGAATGTTGCTTGAACTAAAGACATATAATCCACAGGCACAGCTTGACAGCAAAAAGCAGCAGCTTATGCATATAAGGCATCTTCTTGATGTTAGTGTGCAGAATATGCTTGATACGCAGAGGCACAGGCTTGTGCTTTTATCTGCAAGGCTTGATGGTGTAAGTCCCTTAAAGAAGCTTGAGCAGGGATATGCGCTTGTTGAGAATGACAGTGAGGAACATATAACTTCAGTTAGTGATGTTAAGAAAGATGATGTTCTTACACTGCATTTAAAGGACGGACATATAAAAGCTGTGGCTGTTGACATTAAAAGTAATAGCATAAAGCAGCGTGGTAATAATAATATAGTGAGGTAATTGATTATGGCTAAGTCGCCTTCACTTGAAGATACATTTGATAAGCTTGAGGATATTCTTGGACAGATGGAAAGCGGTGAGCTTACTATGAATGAGTCGTTTAAGAAGTATAAAGAAGGTATCGAGCTTGTCAAAAAATGCAGCTTAATGATTGATAAAGTCGAAAAAGAGATGATTATTATCAATGATGATAAAGATTCGGAGATGATTGATGATGATTGATTTTAAGAAGGAACTGGCAGAAAGGACAGCTGCCATAGATACGATAGTAAACTCTTACCTTCCTGAGGCAAGTGGTGAAGCAGAGTATATAAAGTCAGCGATGGATTATAGTGTTCAGGCAGGTGGAAAGAGAGTCCGCCCTATGATAATGCTTGAAACTTACAGATTATGTGGTGGAACGGATGAGAGCTGTGTGTATCCTTTTATGGCTGCACTTGAAATGATTCATACTTATTCACTTGTACATGATGACCTTCCAGCGATGGATAATGATGATTACAGAAGAGGAAAGCTCACAACACATAAGAAGTTCGGAGAGGACTTTGGCGTGTTAGCAGGTGACGGGCTTCTTAATCTTGCTTATGAAACTATGCTTAACGCTATAAGCGGGCTTGCAAAGGATTATAAAAATCCGGATACTGCAGAAAAAATGGCACTTTATTCAAGGGCAGCTGCAGTTATAGCAGGTAAGGCAGGAGTTGACGGCATGGTAGGCGGTCAGTCTTTAGATGTATATCTTACTGACAAGCCTATGGATGAAGCGCAGCTTGATTATATATTCAGGTTAAAGACAGGTGCTCTTATAGAGGCAGCATTTATGGCAGGAGGAATACTTGCAGGCTGTGATGATACTACTGAGGAGCTTCTGTGTAAGGCCGGATATAATGTCGGTTTTGCATTCCAGATTAAGGATGATATTCTTGATGTGACAAGTACTCAGGAAGTACTTGGAAAGCCTGTTCTTAGTGATGAGCGTAATAACAAGACAACTTATGTAACACTTTATGGTTTTGAGAAGGCAGAGAAGGATACTTACGATATGTCTAAGGAGGCTCTGGATGTAGTTAAGTCTATCGGACATAATGAGTACTTAGAGGAACTTATAGATATGCTTATACATAGAAATAAGTAGAAGTGGGAGAGAACAGCTATGATACTAGAGAAGATTAATAAGCCCAATGATATTAAGAAACTTTCTCCAATAGAATATAATCAGCTTGCGGCTGAGATAAGGGAGTTCCTTATCCAGAAGATAAGCGTAACAGGCGGACATCTTGCTTCTAATCTTGGCGTTGTCGAACTGACAATGGCTTTGCATGTTGTATTTAATCTTCCACAGGATAAGCTTATATGGGATGTAGGACACCAGTCTTATACCCATAAGATACTTACGGGGCGTAAGAACCAGTTTGATGAGCTTAGAAAGTTCGGCGGTATGAGTGGCTTTCCTAAGAGAAATGAAAGCGATTATGATGCATTTGATACAGGACATAGTTCGACCTCAATATCAGCAGGTCTGGGGCTTGCAGAGGCAAGGGATATAAAGCATGGCAATTACAGTGTTGTATCTGTCATAGGAGATGGTGCACTCACTGGCGGTATGGCATATGAAGCACTTAATAATGCTTCAAGGGTTAAGGGTAACTTTGTTATTATACTTAATGATAATACTATGTCCATATCAAAGAATGTTGGTGGCGTATCTAATATGCTAAGTGAAATCCGTTCTTCGGACTCATATTATGACCTTAAGGAAAATATTGGAAATGTATTATACAAGCTTCCTAAGGGCGATAAGATTGTAAAGACTATCAAAAAGACGAAGTCTAACTTAAAACAGGTCATATTGCACGACTCAATGTTTGAGAGTATGGGTATATATTATCTTGGTCCGGTTGACGGTCATGATATGGATAAGCTTATAAAGATACTTACAGTGGCAAAGCGTATGAATGGACCAGTGCTTGTCCATGTTGTAACACAGAAGGGACGTGGATATAAGCCGGCAGAGCGCAATCCGAGCAAGTTCCACGGTATCGGGCCTTTTGATATAAAGACAGGCTGTGAGATAAATAAGTCTGATATACCAACTTATTCAAAGATATTTTCTGATACTATATGCGAACTTGGAAAGAAGGACAATACAGTTGCTGCAATAACAGCGGCTATGCCGGATGGTGTCGGACTTACCAAGTTTTCAAAGTGGTTTCCAGACAGATTTTTTGATGTTGGTATAGCTGAGGCACATGCTGTTACATTTGCGGCAGGACTTGCTGCTGGAGGACTTAAGCCCGTATTTGCGGTGTATTCGTCATTTCTTCAGAGGGCGTATGACCAGATACTGCATGATGTGTGTATACAGCAGCTTCATGTGGTGTTTGCGATAGACAGGGCAGGACTGGTTGGAAGTGATGGGGAGACTCATCAGGGAATATTTGACATATCTTTCCTTTCATCAATTCCTAATATGACTATATGTGCGCCTAAGAATGATACAGAGCTTAAGGAAATGATAAGATTTGCAGTTGAAGATTTTAACGGACCTATAGCTATACGTTATCCAAGAGGAAGTGCCTGCCTTTCCTTCCATGAGTTTGATGCGCCTGTGGAATATGGAAAGTCAGAGGTTATGTATACTGGTGATAATGCTATTGCGCTTCTGGCACTTGGAAGCATGGTGGCAGCAGCAGACAATGTAAGAAACAGTCTTATGGCTGAGGGTTATACAGTTACGCTTGTCAATGCGCGTTTCGTTAAGCCTATAGATAAAGATATGATAGATGCTGTCTGTCAGAACCATAAGCTTATAGTCACTCTTGAGGAAAATGTATCCTCAGGCGGCTTTGGAAGGACAGTCTGTCAATATGTTAGTGATTCAGAATATAATACCCACGTTCTTAGCATATCACTTCCGGATGATTATATTGAGCATGGAAGTGTGGATATATTAAGACGCGAAACAGGAATAGATGAAGAAAGTATAATAAAGCGTATAAAAGAAAGTTATACAAAGATACGTGAATAAGCTTTATATAAGCTTAACAGGATTGGAGAGAAATATGAGCAAGGAAAGATTAGATGTTCTTCTAGTGAACAGAGGACTTGCAGAGTCAAGAGAGAAGGCGAAGGCCATAATTATGTCCGGAAATGTGTATGTTGAGGGACAGAAGGAGGACAAGGCTGGTTCAACATTTGTAGATACAGCTAATATAGAAGTAAGGGGCAATACACTTAAGTATGTAAGCCGTGGAGGCCTTAAGCTTGAGAAAGCCATGGAGAACTTTGATGTTACTATTGAAGGAAAAGTATGTATGGATGTAGGCTCATCAACAGGCGGCTTTACAGACTGTATGTTACAGAATGGTGCAGTCAAGGTGTATTCGGTGGATGTAGGACACGGACAGCTTGCATGGAAGCTTCGCAATGATGAGAGAGTTGTGTGTATGGAAAAGACCAATATCAGATATGTCACACCGGAGGATGTTGCTGATAAGATAGATTTCTCAAGCATAGACGTATCCTTTATATCTCTTACAAAGGTACTTCTTCCTGTTAAAAATCTTCTTACAGATGACGGACAGATAGTATGCCTTATAAAGCCACAGTTTGAAGCTGGAAGAGAAAAGGTCGGAAAACATGGTGTTGTAAGGGATAAGGCTGTACACGAGGAAGTTATCCAGATGGTTATAGATTATGCTATATCCATAGGATTTGAGATACTTAACCTTGAATTCTCACCAGTTAAAGGACCTGAAGGTAATATAGAATATCTTCTTCATCTTCAGAAGCATACAGAGGGAACTTATGAAAATATTCCTTTTGAAATAAAAAATATAGTAGACAAAGCGCATGAAACATTGTAATATATATTCATAGTTGACATTTAACGCTTTGCGATATAGGGGTATTGATGAAAACATTTTATATAGTTACGAATCAGTCAAAGGATTCAGAACTTAAGTACACTAATAGTATTATTACATATCTTAATGAGCATGGTGCGCATGGTATATATGATGAGGCTGCGTGCAGGGTTGAGGGAACTAAGTATTGTTACACTAATGCAGGACTTGTGCCTGACGGTGTTGATTGTATTATAGTTCTTGGTGGTGATGGAACATTAATTCAGGCTGCAAGGGATCTTAATGAGAAAAATATTCCGCTGCTGGGTGTTAATATAGGTACACTTGGATATCTCACTGATACAGATATGAATACAGTTTATGACACGCTGGACAGCCTTATTAAGGATAACTATGAAGTCGATACACGTATGATGCTTGATGGTAAGATATACAGAGGTGACAGTGTCATATATGAGGATGTTGCACTTAATGATGTTGTACTCAGCAGACGTGGAATATTAAGAGTTATTGACTTTGATATATATGTTAATGGTGAGTATCTCAATTCATTTGCGGCTGACGGAGTTATCGTATCAACAGCGACAGGCTCTACGGCTTACAGTTTATCGGCAGGCGGACCTATAGTCCAGCCGAATGCAAGACTTATTATGATTACACCGATATGCGCACATACACTTACACAAAGAAGTATCATATTCGGGCAGGATGATGAGATTGTTATCCAGATGAATGACAATAAGAAGCTGTCAGATGAGAGAGTGGCAACCTATGATGGTGAAAGCTACTGTCAGGTGGTTACAGGTGACAGAGTTGTTATTACACGTTCAAATAAGATGGCTAAGCTGATAAAGACCAGCAAGATATCTTTTCTGGAAAGAATAAGAAATAAAATGTGATTGTATGAATTGGATACTTATCATAGTGTGGTAAGATTGGAGAAAAGTTGTGAGAACAGACAGACACAAGAAAATATTAGAATTGATTAATAACAATAATATAGGAACACAGGAGGAGCTGGCAGATGCGCTTAACAAGGCAGGCTATAATGTTACGCAGGCAACTGTTTCAAGAGATATAAGAGCGCTTAATCTTACAAAGGTGTCGGTGGATGGTGTGAGCCAGAAGTATACTACATTATTTTCTGGTAATCCTGTGACTAATGATAAGTATATAAGAGTGTTAAGAGAAGGCTATATGTCTATGGATATGGCGCAGAATATACTTGTTATAAGAACTGTTCCAGGTATGGCTATGGCTGTATGTGCGGCGCTTGATGCCTTAAAGCTTGATGAGATAGTGGGTTCTATAGCAGGAGATGATACTATTATGTGTGCTGTAAGGACTGTTAAAGATACAACTATCGTTATGAATAAGTTAAAAAAGCTTATAAAGATATGATTATATAGTTTATTGCAGTCATTGTCATTATGGCAGTGGCAAGTTGGAGGAGTATGCTTACTAATTTACACGTTAAAAATCTTGCATTAATAGAAGAAGAGAATGTTGACTTTGAGGAAGGACTTAATATATTGTCGGGTGAAACCGGTGCCGGAAAGTCTATTATACTTGGTTCTATTAATGCAGCACTGGGGGCTAAGACATCGCCGGACTTTATAAGAACCGGTGCAGATTACGGACTAGCCGAACTGGTGTTTGATATAGATGATGAATACACACTTGAAAAGATTAAGGAGCTTGGTGTTATAGACATAGATGAGGGAGAACTGCTTATATCAAGAAAGATAACGCCAACACGTTCGCAGATAAAGGTAAACGGACAGAACTTTACAGCGGCACAGACACAGAAGCTTGCAAGATACCTTATTGATATGCACGGACAGCACGATAATCAGGCGCTTATGGATGACTCAACACATATTAATGTTGTTGATGAATACTGCGCAGAGTCCATAGCAGATATCAGGGATGAAATGCAGGCGGATTATAAGTACTATACAGAGTGCCGGAATGTATTAAAAGAACTTGACAAGGATAATGAAGAAAGACAGAGAGAAGTATCATTTCTTGAATATGAAGTCAATGAGATAACAGCAGCCGCTCTTAAAGTGGGCGAGGATGAAGAGCTTGAGACAGAATTTAAGAAGCTTAATAATCACCAGAAGATAATGAGCGAGCTGTCAGGTGCAGATATGCTGCTTAATTCAAGTGATGATAATATAAGTGATATGCTAGGTATGGTCATAAAGTCAGTACTTAGTGCTTCTGAATGTGACAGTTCTCTTAGCGGATTGTGTGATACTTTGCAGGATGTTGAGAGTCTTATTATGGATGTATCCCACGACATAAGTGCATACATTGATAACAGCGACTTTGATGTATCATCGCTCAATGATATACAGTACAGGCTTGACACTATTAATGAGCTTAAGAATAAGTACGGCGGTTCTATTGAGAATGTGCTTTTATCGCTTAAGAAGAAGCAGGACAAGCTTGAGGAATATTATAATTATGATGAGATATTAAAGAAAAGACAGGCTGAATACGACAAGGCATATGAAAAAGCAGCTGCCACAGCAGACAGACTGAGTGCTATACGAAAGGATGCGGCTGACAGGCTTACTGCAGAGTTTACAGAATCGTTAAAGAAGCTTAACTTTCTTGATGTTAAATTCAGGATTGATTTTGAAAAAAGCGAAAGTCTCACAGCTAATGGTTATGATTCTGTATGTTTTATGATATCAACTAATCCGGGTCAGGAGTTACGTCCGTTGTCAAAGATTGCATCGGGTGGTGAGCTTTCGAGGATTATGCTTGCAATAAAGACTGTTATGGCAGGTGATGACAGCAAGACTCTCATATTTGATGAGATAGATGCCGGAATAAGCGGCAGGACAGCGCAGATGGTATCAAATCAGCTTGCAAGGCTTGCAGGACATCATCAGATTATATGTATAACACATCTTCCACAGATAGCTTCAATGGCAGATGCACACTTCACGATTGAAAAAAGTGTGCGTGATAATAAGACTTACAGCCAGATAACACGCGTGGATGAGCAGGAGAGCATATATGAGCTTGCGCGAATGCTTTCAGGAAGTGAAGTTACAGACTCGGTGCTTGCCAATGCAAGGGAGTTAAGGAAAGCTTCGGAGGAGTTTAAGAAAAACGGAAATGCGTGATAAATAGATAATTGCAAAGTTTAATAACTAAAATAAAAAATAGGTCTTAATTTTGATATATAAAAAGATTTATGCGGATTTTTGTGTTTTGCAAATGCTTAGATATGTAAGGGAAAATTATAGTACAGGAAAATAAGTAGTTGGTTATATACGATACTTTCCTGTGCTGTTAATTAAAATATTACAGTAAATATAAATGAGCAAATTTAAAATATTGTTCTTCATTTGCTCATTTATAGATAGTAAGTTTAATGTTATATATGGTGACAGCTATATTTTATGCTTTATTAATTAAAAACGGGTTGCAGCATACATTAGTCATATTTACTGTGATGCATTTAACATATTTTCAATATATATGCCATAACCACTCTTGGAGTCGTCTATAAGAACATGTGTTACAGCACCTATAATTCTTCCGTCCTGTATGATAGGGCATCCCGACATTCCCTGTACTATGCCGTTTGTCATATCAAGAAGCTCATCTGAGGTTACTTTGAAGGATATATTTTTAGAATTGCTGTTATTCAGAGAGGTTATCTCTATATCGTAGTCCTTATACTGGTTATTATGATAAAATCTTACATAAGCCCTGCCTTTGTGTACCATATAACGATAGCCGACACTCATAAGTGAAAGATTATACCTTTTGCAGACAGACTTATCAATAGTTCCGTATATGCCATATTCGCAGTTTTTATCTATACTTCCGATTGGCTGGGTGTTTTTGTAGTCTATAATTCCCTGAAGCTCTCCGGGTGTGCCGTCTTTTCCTTTGATTATGGAAAGAATATGGGTCTTGTATATCTGACCGCCGCTTATATTCATAATCGTACCGGTGCTGTTATCAGTTATTCCATGTCCGAGTGCACCAAAGTGTTCTGACTGATCTATATAAGTCAGAGTTCCGATGCCCTGGGCATCATCTTTTACCCATAGACCAAGTTTATATTCGCCGTTGGTATCAAGGACAGGTGTTACATTTACAGTTGATATACTGCCATTTCTTAGTATGCCAAGTTCAAGATTACTGCCATCGCAGCCGGCAATTATATCAGAGAATTCTTTTTTGGAACTGATTTCTGTACCATTTACGTACAGAATATAGTCGCCTTTGGATAAGATATGCTCACACGGAATTATATCGCCGTAGGACATTGAGCTTACAGAGTCGGTCTTAACGACAAGGATACCATTACTTTTAAGATAAAGCCCGGCCTGAAAGCCGCACGGATAAACCTTTGTTTCATCGACAACATTTACATGGACAGTCTTTAAGAATATTACACCGAAAAGCTTAAGGTCCATATCGTAGCTTGCTGGATTACCGGTTATAAATGTAACTTCTTCATTGAAATTGGCATTAATATTGTTGTCAGTCTTATAGGAAGAATTGTATACATTGCCTGTGACTGGAACCGACAGATTAAATGTAGTATTACTCTGTTCAGTTATATATATGTGTTCTGGAAAATGCTTTTTTACATAGTCAGTATATGTCAATGCGCATAATAGCAGAGTTGTCAATATAGCTGAATATAATATATATCTGTTAAATGTACGTTTTATACACATATGAAGCACCTCCCTTTTAACATATTATTTGCAGAATTACTGATTTTATAGAAAAGTATCACTGTCAAATAAATCTAATAAAATACATTTGTCGAATTTTGTCGACAGTTGCGATGGATTTTAATTGATAAGATATTGCCAGGATAGTATAATATGTCTGTAAATGTTACTGTTTGCTGTTCAAAGTCGACATTTATAATGATATGTATTATGTTTTGTCACACATGGCAGCAGATATTCATTAGTATATACATTTGCGCTAATAATATTAAAAGTGTGAGGGGAAATATATGGAGTCTTTAAAAGTGGTTATTGCAGATGATAACAAGAAAATGGTAGATGTCATAAAAGAAGTTATCAATGATGAACCTGAACTAGAGGTTGTAGGTGTTGCAACTAATGGAGAAGAAACTATCGATGTTATTAAAAAGACATCGCCAGACGTTGTTCTTCTTGATATTATTATGCCACAGCTTGACGGAATAAGTGTCATGCAGAAAGTCCGTGAAGACGGAGAATGTTCAAAGCCGGCATTTATAGTTATAAGTGCTGTCGGAATGGAAGATGTTACAGAAGATGCTTTCAGCAAGGGAGCAGCATATTACATAATGAAGCCTTTTGACAATGACATGCTTATCAATCGTATAAAGTATGTCGGAAAGGTGCACAGGACACCAGCAGAAATTAAGAATGTTGTTATCAGGGATACAGTTAACCATAAAAAATATGTTCTTGAGAATGAGATTACAGGAATGATACATGAGATAGGTGTTCCAGCACACATAAAAGGTTATCAGTACTTAAGGGAGTCTATAACTTTAGCGGTTAATGACCCTGATATTATAAACAGCATAACAAAGATATTATATCCAACAATAGCCAAAAAGTTTGAGACAACCCCAAGCAGAGTTGAGCGTGCCATAAGACATGCCATTGAGGTTGCATGGAACAGAGGCAATCCTGATGTCCTCAATGACCTTTTTGGATACACTATAAGCAATGGAAAAGGCAAGCCAACTAACTCAGAGTTTATAGCGCTTATCGCTGACAATATAAGACTTACACATGCGGAAGGCTGATGTATGCGGCATACATATATGACGAAAGTGTGAATTTTTGTCATAATTGTGTAATTTTCCTTGAAATATTACAATTCCTATATTATAATATTAACGTATTTGTAAAAATGTTTTAACAAAATTGTAATAAATAGGAGTTTGTATGTATAGAAGAGCATTAAAAACGTTTGCCGCAGCAGCGCTTATAACAACAATTATGGGAACATCTGTATTTGCGGATGACCTTGACACACTTAAGACACAGCAGCAGGAAGCACAGCAGCAGGTCGATAATTTAACACAGCAGCTTGCATATCTTTTAACAGAGATTGAAAGTCTTGAACAGGATATGGCAGATCTTGCAGACGAAGTTGATAAGACTAACACAGAACTTGATGAAGCTCAGAGAGTACAGCAGAAGCAGTTTGAAGACACAAAGTTAAGAATTCAGTATATGTATGAAGACCAGTCAGCATCTATGGCAGAGGTTTTCCTTACAGCATCAGATATGAGTGATGTTATTAACAAGGCAAGTTATATGCAGCAGGTATATGACTACGACCGTAACAAGCTTGAGGAGATGGCAAGTACAGCGCAGGCTATAGCTGATTATAAGTCAACTCTTGAAGAAAAGCAGGCATCACTTGATAATAAGCAGAAAGAACTTACTAACAAGCAGGCAACTTTATATACAGCACTTGATAAGGCAAAGGCAGACAAGGAAGATGCAGATGCCAAGTATCAGGAGGCGGCAGAGATGGCTGCAAAGGCTGAGGAACAGAGAAGAGCATCAGCGGCTGCGGCATCAGCTTCAGCATCTAAGGTGACAACAATCTCATCTATTCCAACAACTGCTAATAATAATTCGGCAGTTGCATCAAATATTGTATCAGTTGCATATCAGTACCTTGGTGTGCCATACAGAAGCGGTGGTGCATCACCTAGTGGATTTGACTGCTCAGGTTTAACATCATATGTGTTAGCACAGTGTGGCATCAGTATTCCACGTACATCGGGTGCACAGGCATATGGTGGAGCAGCGGTTGCAGGTGGCATAAGCGCGGCACAGCCAGGTGATATTATATGTTATCCGGGACATGTAGGAATATACATCGGTGGTGGTCAGATGATTCACGCACCTGTTCCAGGAGATAGTGTAAAGGTTTCATCTGTTAATATAGGTATGAGTATAACAGCTGTAAGAAGATATTGGTAATTAATATAGCATATATTGAATAAAATATTACATTAATAGTATGTAATTTGTTCAATATATGCTATAATATTAAGTAGAAGTATTAAAATGTCTGAATAATACGTCAGATTATTAAAAACATGATATATGTTATACTAATGACATATAGAAAGGGGATTATATGAAGAATGTTTTATTTATTGCATCAGAGGCAGTTCCTTTCATAAAGACAGGAGGACTTGCTGACGTTGTAGGCTCTTTACCAAAGTACTTTGACAAGGAGAAGTTTGATGTTCGTGTTATGATTCCAAAGTATACATGTATACCTTGGGAGTATAGAGAAAAGATGATATACAAGACACATTTCTATATCGACTTAGCCTGGCGTACACAGTATGTTGGTGTTTTCGAGATGGAATATGAAGGAGTTACATTCTACTTTATCGATAATGAATTCTACTTTGGGGGACCTAAGCCTTATAGCTGGATTCACGAGGATATTGAGAAGTTTGCATTCTTTAGCAAGGCAGCACTCTCAGCTATTCCAGTTATAGGATTTAAGCCGGATATTATACATTGTAATGACTGGCAGACAGGTCTTATTCCGGTATATCTTCATGAGAGATTTTCGGGCGGAGATTTCTACAATGGAGTTAAGTCTATTATGACTATACATAATCTTAAGTTCCAGGGTGTGTGGGACCTCAAGAAGGTTAAGGATATAACAGGACTTGCTGACAGCTACTTTACATCGGACAAGCTTGAGGCATATGAGGATGCCAACTATCTTAAGGGTGGTATTGTATATGCGGATAAAGTAACAACTGTAAGTGAAACATATGCAGAAGAGATTAAGACACCTTTCTATGGAGAAAATCTTGATGGACTTATGAATGCAAGAGCCAATGCACTTTGTGGTATCGTGAATGGTATCGATTATGAAGTATATGACCCTATGACAGATAAGTCACTTGCAGCTAATTATAATCAGATAACTTTCCGTAAGGAGAAGTGGAAGAATAAAGTTGCTTTACAGAAAGAACTTGGACTTACACAGGATAAGGGTAAGTTTATGATAGGTATTGTTTCAAGACTTACAGACCAGAAGGGACTTGACCTTATCTCCTATGTTATGGATGAGCTTTGTTCTGAGGATGTACAGCTTGTTGTGCTTGGTACAGGTGATGAAAAGTATGAGAATATGTTCAGACATTTTGACTGGAAGTACAATGACAGAGTATCTGCTAATATCTATTATTCAGAGGAAATGTCACATAAGATATATGCAGCGTGTGATGCATTCCTTATGCCATCACTCTTTGAGCCATGTGGTCTAAGCCAGCTTATGGCGCTCAGATATGGTACAGTTCCTATTGTAAGAGAAACTGGCGGACTTAAGGATACAGTTGAACCTTACAATGAATACGAGAGCACAGGAACAGGCTTCTCATTTGCTAATTACAATGCACACGAGATGCTTGGCATCGTAAACTATGCAAAGAGCGTATACTACAACCATAAGAGAGAGTGGAATAAGATTGTCGACAGAGGCATGAAGAAAGACTTCTCATGGAAGAGTTCAGCAAAGAAATACGAAGATTTATATAATTCACTGTAAAATGTAAATAATAGACGTGATGTGAATATTGGAAGTTTAAAGAAGAACTGTACTGTGCCTATACAGATTTCTTCTTTAAACTTTCATTTTATAGGGTGAATGTCTGACAGCCTAAGAAAAGATAGACTTTTATATTTACGCTTTATTGATGTTATTAACTAATGAATGTTACGTCAAACAGAACAAAGATTATAATTCACTTGACTTTATAATATAAAGTATGATATTATATCGTTTGTCTGCGGATATGGCGGAATGGCAGACGCAGCAGACTCAAAATCTGCCGGTGGTGACATCGTGTGGGTTCAAGTCCCACTATCCGCATTACAGAATAAGAGCTGTCGCTCAGAACATAATCTATACAATATATATCAGGATGATAGGATGCTGCATATATCTGTTGTATAAATTGTGCTCAGGGTGACGGCTTTTTATTATTAGATAAGTGTGTTATTAACATTATAATAGTTCTTTACCAAGAGTGGCGAGGGTTTGGAACTGTTATAACTATAGTAATTAACCTATATCCATGCAATATATTGTTAATAATTTAACTTCATTGTTTTTAAATAAAAACTTAAGAAAGCTTTAATTTTCAAAAAAAACATACTATAATGCATTAGCGAAATGAAATGATAATGCTTGTTAACAAAATTAACCGTTAGGAGGAATTAGTTATGTTGCCACTATGGCTGTGCATCCCTTTTGCAGGGCTGCTTTTATGTATTGCGATTATGCCGCTTGTAAAGGCTGAATGGTGGGAAAGCCATCAGTTACATGCGGTAATATTCTGGTCGCTGCTTTTTATTATACCTTTTGCCATAACACAGGGTGTAGGAACTGCCGCTGAAACTGTGCTTGAGTGTATAATAAATGATTATTTAGGTTTTATAGTTTTATTATTTGGATTGTTCTGCGTTGCAGGTAATATTTCTCTGGATGGTGACTTAGTAGGTTCACCAAGAGTCAATACTATTACATTGTTAATAGGAACATTTCTTTCAAGTATTATAGGAACAACAGGTGCAAGTATGCTTCTTGTACGTCCTATTATAAAGATGAATTCGTGGAGACACAGAAGAAGCCATATTATGATATTCTTCATATTCCTTATATCCAATATGGGTGGATGCCTTACACCAATAGGTGACCCACCACTTCTTATGGGATTTATGAGAGGAGTACCATTTACATGGAGTCTTCATCTGTTGCCAGTATTATGCTTTAATCTTGTAGTGCTTCTTCCTGTATTCTATATGATAGACAGAAAGAACTACAGACTTGATATTGCAGAGGGCAGTGTGCCTGATATAAGCAAAGAGTCAACAGAGGTAAAGTTCCAGGGTGGACACAATGTAATATTTATTATTGCGATTGTAATAGCTGTTGTATTAAGCGGTACACTTTCTAATGTTCCAGCATTTATGCGCGCAGATGGTACGCTTAAGGGCTTGCATATCGGAGAGGTGACATTCTCATTTGTTACTATGATAGAGATAGCTATTATTCTTGTAGCTGCATTTTTATCATTCAAGACAACTAAGAAGGAAATAAGAACAAAGAACCACTTTAACTGGGGTGCTATTAAGGAAGTTGCCATACTTTTCATCGGTATATTCATAACAATGCAGCCAGCACTTATGATTCTTAAGGCAGTTGGTCCGACACTTGGAATTACAAAGGCATGGCAGATGTTCTGGACTACTGGTGCGCTTTCAAGTTTCCTTGATAATACACCTACATATCTGGTATTCTTTACAACTGCCGGAACACTTGGTTTTACAAGCGGCATTACAACAAGCGTTGGTGTTATTACCGCAAAGATACTTATGGCTATTTCATGCGGTGCCGTATTTATGGGTGCCGGTACATATATCGGTAATGCGCCTAACTTCATGGTTAAGTCAATCGCGGACGAAAACGGTGTCAGAATGCCTGGTTTCTTTGGTTATATGATATGGTCAATCGGTATCCTTGTGCCTGTATTTATTCTGGATACACTAGTATTCTTTTTATAGGAGGTGGGCGTTATGAGTAATAATATTTCTAATAATACAAATAATAATAATTCTTCTGTAAGTGCAGAAGAGTTAAAGAAAACTGCCTTAAACCTTGCTAACAAGATATATGACCTTGATGAGAGAGTATATAAGAGTGTAGGTTCAGACCTTGGACGTGTGTTTATAGGTGATAAGGACAAATGTATTGATAAGCTGAGTATGCTTATATACAGTAATCCTCACGGCTATAAGTTAAGAAGTGAGGTTGCGCTTGTAGGTAATATGGCAAGAACAATACAGGATAAGCAGGAAAAGTCAAAGTTTATGACTGAGTACAACGATATTCTTAATGAAATTGCTGAGATACCACATATATTTAATTCAGTAGATATTATGGATACAGCTATAAGTGAGTTAAACGTATCTAACCTTCACAGACATAATGACGACAAGCGTATGATAATATGCATAAGCCGTACAGAGGGAAGTGCTGGTACAGATATAGGTTTCGCACTTGCTGATAAGCTTCATCTTAATTATTATGATGCTGAGATATTTAAAGATATTGTGTTAAGAAAAGATGCTGAAAAGGATGCAAGATTTAAGAGTACTAAGATAGACTTAAGCCACGATATGGTAAAGCCTGAAAAGGCAAGAAGATTTAGCCGTAACCATGGACTTCCGGCAGGGGATGCAGCATTTTTCAATGAGTCTGAAATACTTCGTGAGCTTGCAGAAAAGGAAGACTTTATAGTTATCGGACGTTGTGCTGATGTTATTCTTAAGAATAACAATATACCACATATAAGTGTATTTATCACAGCGCCGATTGAACAGAGGGCAAGACGTATTATGGAGCTTGAGAAAATTCCATATTCAAAGGCTTTAAAGAGACTTGCAAAGTTTGATAAAAAGAGAGAGAAATACTACAGATTTTACACTAATAATACATGGGGACAGGCATATAACTACGACTTATGTATTAACAGTGCAAGTTACGGTATAGATGAAGCTGTTAATCTGATATTGCGTGTAATCGACCGTGAAAAACATTAATAATAAGTAATAACGAGGTTTATTACATTTGCAGTTAAGAGTGCATAGACTTTTATATGGAAAGTCTATGCACTTTCTGCTATTTTCTGCTATAATATTCATAAGCTTTAGCAAAACCTATATATGTCCTGAGGTAAGAGCCAGAGAGGACAGGAATAAGGAATAGTATGAATGTATGTAAGAATTATCAGAATATGATAAAGGATTATGATGAGGGAAAACTTTCGTTAAAGCAGGAGGAGCGTTTCATAAAGCATATTATGGGGTGCGATGACTGCAAGGAGGAGCTTGAGATATATTATATAGTGACATACGGCCTTGATGAGAATTATGATGTCAAAAAGCTGCCGGACGATATTAAGAGCTGTATTGATTCATATGACTTTAAAACACTTGTTGACCTTAAGCTAAGAAACAGTGTAGAGCAGTGCAGACAGGTGCGGCAGTGGAATCATAATATGAGAATAATGTATGCAGTTATAGATGCTATAATGCTGCTTATGATTTTGGTATGCATCATTATCAGATTTTATTAAAGTGTAAATGGAGGATTGAAGAGAATTATGAGTAAGCTTTTGCTTATAGATGGACACAGTATATTAAACAGGGCATTTTATGGAATACCTGACCTTACAAACAGCGAGGGGATACACACCAATGCGATGTATGGTTTCCTTAATATTATGTTCAGGTTTATAGATGAAGAAAAGCCGGATTATGTTACGGTTGCATTTGACCTTAGCGCGCCTACTTTCAGGCATAAAACTTATGCAGAGTATAAAGGCACAAGAAAGCCTATGCTTCCTGAGTTAAAACAGCAGGTTCCACTTATGAAGGAGCTGCTTAAGGCGATGAATATCAGGATAGTGGAAAAAGAGGGCTTTGAGGCAGATGACCTTCTTGGAACTATCGCAAAGAATTCACAGAAGGAAGGCATAGATGTATCTATCGTGTCAGGTGACCGTGACCTTTTACAGTTAGCTGATGATAAGATAAAGATAAGAATTCCAAAGACGAAAAAAGGTTCAACAGAGGTTGAGGATTATTATCCTGAGGATGTTAAGACACTTTACGGGGTTACACCACAGGAATTCATAGAGATGAAGGCGCTTATGGGCGATACTTCTGATAATATACCGGGTGCGCCGGGTATCGGTCCTAAGACAGCCTCTGCGCTTATTGTGCAGTATCATGATATTAATAATATATTTGAGCATATGGACGAGCTTAAGCCGCCTAAGGCAAAGAAATCAATATCGGAAAATGTTGAGCAGATAAAGCTTAGCAGATTTTTATCTGAAATAAAGATAGATGTTGATGTTGATTATAATGTAAATGAGGCTCTCATAGATAATATGTTTAATGAGGAGTCATATAAGCTTTTTAAGAGATATGACTTTAAAAATATGCTTAAAAGATGTGATGGCAATATGCAGTCTGAGCCAGAGTGTTATGAGCATTTTAAGAGTGTTACAGAGCTTTCAGAGGTTGAGAATGTATTTGAGAGTGCCAGAAAATGTGTCGCTGATAATAAGAAAGTCGGCATAAGCATTATGGCAGAGAAAGAGATTTATGCGGTATCACTTACATTTGACGATGAAGATATATATTATATACCTGTGTACGGTTTCGTGCTTGCCGATTATCTTATAGAGAAGATGACAGAACTTATCAATACTTCTAAGAACAGAAGTATTGTTATAGATAACCTTAAGGATTATCTTCCTATATTTGATAAAACAGGTGTGGATGAACACTCATTTATGGATATAGCAGTCGCAGCATACCTCATACATCCTAATAATGACAGGTATGATTATGAGGCTCTTTCAAAGGAATATATGTCGATGCTTGTTATGTCACGACAGGAGCTTTTAGGAAAGCAGAGTATAAAGGAAGCTTACGATAAGGATGATGACAGTCTTTTAAAGCTTGCGTGCCTTACATCCTATGTTAATTACAAATGCAGTGATATTATAACAGATATTCTTAAGAAAGAAGAAATGTATGAGCTGTATGAAACAATAGAAATGCCGCTTATATTCGTGCTTTATGATATGCAGAAGTTCGGAATAAGAGTTGATAAAGAGGCACTTTCCGACTATTCCAAGGTGCTTGTTGAAAAGATAAATGTGCTTGAGAAAGAAATATATGAAGAAGCCGGCGAAGAATTTAACATTAATTCGCCTAAGCAGCTCGGTGTTATATTATTTGAAAAGTTAGGTATGCCTAACGGGAAGAAGACAAAAAGCGGATATTCAACAGCAGCAGATATACTTGACAAGCTTGCACCTGACTATCCTATAGTGAAAAAGATACTTGAATACCGCCAGCTTACAAAGCTTAATTCTACTTATGCTGTCGGACTTGTTCCATATATCAGCGGGGATGGAAGAATACACGGAACATTTAACCAGACAATAACAGCTACCGGAAGAATAAGCAGTACAGACCCTAACCTTCAGAATATACCTATACGAATGGAGATGGGAAAGGCGATAAGAAAGGTATTTATACCAAAGGATGGCTGCGTATTCATAGATGCCGATTATTCACAGATAGAGTTAAGAATACTTGCACATATGTCAGGTGATGAGAAGCTTATAGAGGCTTATAATTCATCTGCTGATATCCACAGGGCTACAGCAGCAGAGGTATTTAACACACCGATAGATGAGGTAACACCGCTTCAGAGAAGCAACGCAAAGGCAGTAAACTTTGGTATAATATACGGAATGAGTTCATTTGGATTAAGTCAGGACTTAAGTATAACACCTAAGGAGGCCAAGGCTTATATTGAGAAGTACTTTGCTTCATATCCTGATATAAAGTCTTTTATAGACGGACTTGTTGCATCTGCAAAGGAAAAGGGATATTCACTTACTATGTTTAACAGAAGAAGAGAAATTCCTGAGCTTTCATCAAGCAACTTTATGCAGCGTTCATTTGGTGAGAGAGTGGCGATGAATGCACCAATACAGGGAACAGCCGCTGATATAATAAAGCTTGCAATGATAAGGGTAAGCAGGGCACTTAAAGAGAAAGGACTTAAGTCAAGACTTATATTACAAATTCATGATGAACTTTTAGTTGAAACTGCTGTTGATGAGATAGATATAGTAAAGGATATACTCACAAAGGGTATGAAAGAGGCGGCAAGCCTTAAAGTACCGCTTGAGATAGATATTAAGCAGGGTGATAACTGGTTAGAAGCCCATTAATAATGAGTCAGTTAATTGTTAAACGAAAGGATAACAGGAACATATAATGAAAGTTATAGGAATAACAGGAGGCATAGGCGCAGGAAAGTCAGAGGTGCTTAAGTATCTTTCTGATAATTATAAATGTGAAATCATTATGACAGATGATGTGGCAAAGAGCCTGTATTATAAGGGCAGCAAGGCATATCAGATGATAACTATGCTTTTTGGTGATGATGTACTTGATGTGAATAGAGAGATTGATAAAAAGAAGCTTGCAGAGATTATATTTGCAAGTCCTAATAAGAGAGCTGCACTTGACAGTATAGTACATCCTCTTGTCAAGCAGGAGGTCATAACAAAGGTTACTAATAACCGCATAGAGAATAGGCTGGATTATACATTTGTGGAGTCAGCACTGCTGCTGGATGACCATTATGAGGTATTCTGTGATGAAGTGTGGTATATAGATGCAGGCGAGGATGTAAGAAGGAAACGCTTAAAGGACAGCAGGGGATACTCTGATGAAAAGATAGACAATATACTAAAGAGTCAGAAAACAAAGGAAGAACTTGTAGGAAGCTGTGACTACTGTATAGATAACAGTGGGGAGCTTGCCGGTACATTTGCACAGATAAATAAGATACTGGCTGGCAAATAAATCTGAAAGTAATTATCCGGTATATTGTTATGGTATTGTTAATGTGGTATATTTGTTAATTATAATAATGATGTGAGTGTCAAAAGTAAATTTTGCCACTCACTGATGTATCAGGATTGCTACATTGCTATGCAATTCACGCAATCCTTAAACACCTCAAACTTTCATAAAATGCCGTATTCACGACATTTTATTCCGTTTTCGGTGTTTAGCGTGTCCCAAGTAAAAAAGTCTTTTTCTGCAAGCAGAAACGACTTTTTATACTTTTGACACTTACATCATAATAATATTTTAAGAGGAACTGATATGGGAAAAGATAAGAATACTAATAATTATGTATTTGGACTTGATATAGGTACGCGAAGCATAGTCGGTGTGGTTGGATATCTTGAATATGGCAGGTTTAAGATAGCAGCTATGGCGGAAAAACTTCACACTACCCGTTCAATGCTTGATGGACAAATTCACGATATATATAAGGTTGGAGATACTATAAGGCAGGTTAAGCTGTCGCTTGAAAGCCAGCTTGATACAGAGCTTAAGGACGTGTGCATAGCTGCTGCCGGACGTGTGTTAAGAACGGTGAATTCAACTGCAGAGTATGAGTTTGAAGAGGAAACAAGGGTTACACAGGAGGATATATACTCACTTAACTTACTCGCTGTGGAGCATGCACATAATCAGATTAATGACGGTACAAGCAAGGAGAAGTTTTACTGTGTCGGCAATACGCCTATAAGATACCAGCTCAATGATTATGATATAGGTAATCTTGAGGGACACAAGGCAAGAAAAATATATGTAGAACTTATAGCTACATTTCTTCCTGAAGAGGTTGTAGACGGACTGTATGAGGCTGTTGAGTATGCAGGGCTTAATGTTGCATCGCTTACATTGGAGCCTATAGCTTCTATGAATATTGCCATACCTGAGCAGTACAGGCTTCTTAATATATGTCTTGTGGATGTCGGAGCCGGTACATCCGATATATGTATAACTAAGGATGGAAGCATAGTTGCATATGGTATGATACCGCTTGCAGGCGATGAGATAACAGAAAAGATAGCAAAGAATTATCTTGTTGACTTTAATACTGCTGAAACTATAAAGATAGCTGCAAGCAATCCTGACAATGAAACAGTTACATTTAACGATATAATGGGACTTGAACAGACCGTAGCTGCAAGTGAAATACAGGCAATAGCAGATGATTCCATAGCTAATATGGCTAAGTCAACAGCAGACAGGATTATAGAGCTTAATGGCGGCAAGTCTGTCAATGCTGTGTTTGTTGTAGGTGGTGGCGGTAAGATGCCAAGCTATGTAAAGCATCTTGCAGATGACCTTTCAATAGCACCGGAGCGTGTTGCGATACGTGGTAAGGAGGTCCTTACAACCGTAGACTTTAATGTAGAAGGCTTTAAGAAGGATTCTTTATATGTTACTCCTGTCGGTATATGTACGAATTACTATACACAGAAGAATAAGTTTATATTTGTAAATGTTAATAACGAGAGAATAAAGCTTTACGATAATAATAAGCTTACTGTTTTTGATGCGATAATGCAGATAGGATATCCAAACGAAAAGCTGTTCCCTAGACGTGGAAAACAGATAGAGTATATGCTTAATGGAAAGACACGTCTTGTAAGGGGGCTTCCGGGTGAGGGTGCAGTTATAACACTTAATAAAGAACCGGCAAGCCTTAATACAGAGATTGGGCAGAATGACATTATCTTTGTTAAAGAATCTACAATAGGTGAGGCTGCTTCTATAACTTTAGGCGAGATAGATGAGTTTGGTTCAGATATAACATTTAGTGTAAATGAAAAGAATATTGTCTGCCCAAGATTCGCATATGTCAATGGTGAATTAAAGTCAGAATTCTATGATATAAGGGATGGAGATGCCGTAAGGATAGAGAACTTCTATACAGTTGAGCAGCTCTTTAAGTTCCTTGACCTTGATTACACACAGTATGATATTATGGTTAATAATATGCAGGCTGACAAGATGACAAAGGTATATGAGAACTTTACTGTAAACTTTACAGAAAAGAAAGAAGATGAGTTTGACGAGAGTGCATACTTACAGAACTCAGATGATGAGGAATATTCAGGTGAAGCAGGTGAAACAGTAGGTGAGCCTGCAAAAGCTGGTGATGGCGCTGCGGATGAAAATGCTGCAGAAGTGGCAGGTAAAGATAATGTGAGCGGCAGCAGTGTACAGGATGATGAGTCTGTACAGGGTAATAGAGGTGCAGGGGTACAGGATAATACTGCTGATGGAGGCGTTAAAGCACAGGGCAATACTGCAGATGATAGTGCAGAGGCGCAGGATAATGGTGCTGACAGTAGTGCAGAAGTGCAGAATATGGGTGCAGCCAGCCAGAATACAGCCAGAGCTTCACAGTCAGGAAATGCTGCTTCCGGCAATGAGATAAGAAATATTACTATTATTGTAAACAGTGTACCTGTAACACTTTCAGGAAGAAGCAGTTATATGCTTGTAGACCTGTTCCAGTTCTATGACTTTGATTTATCAAGTCCTAAGGGTAACATCGTCATACTTCTTAATGGTGAAAAGTGCGAATATATAGCACCTATCGATGATGGTGATGTTATAAAAATATATTGGGAATAAAAGAGGTTTAAATCGTTAAGCACAGAAAATGTGCTAAGAAATGAGGAATATAAATATGAGAATGATGCCGATTGCAAGCGGTAGCAGTGGTAACTGTATATATGTTGGTTCTGACAATACACATATACTTATAGATGCCGGAATAAGCAGAAAAAAGATAGAGGAGGGGCTTAACAGCATAGACCTGTCACTTAAAGATATTGATGCTGTATTTGTCACCCATGAGCATATAGACCATATAAAAGGACTTGGAGTTATGTCAAGAAAAGACGGCATACCAATATATTCAACTCCGGGTACAATAAGTGGAATAGCAGCGACAACAAGCCTTGGACAGATAGACAGCAGCTATTATAATACAATAACTGCCGATTCCGATACAAAGATTAAAGACCTTACAATACATAGTTTCAGGGTATCGCATGATGCCAATGAGCCGGTAGCCTACAATGTCATATGCAACGATAAGAAGGCTTCAGTCATTACTGACCTTGGTTATTATGATGATTATACAGTGGATAATCTTACAGGTTCAGATATGATGCTTGTTGAGGCAAACCACGATATTAATATGCTCCAGCTTGGAAGTTATCCTTACTATCTTAAGCAGCGTATATTAGGCGATAAGGGACATCTGTCCAACGAAACCTCAGCAAGACTTATCAATAATCTTCTGAATGATCACATAAAAGGGATATATCTAGGACATTTAAGCAAGGAAAATAACTATGACAAGCTTGCATACGAAACTGTCAGGCTTGAGATAGATATGAGTGAGAATGAATACAGGGCAGGGGATATATACATTGAGGTGGCTAACAGGAGTGAGCCTTCCTCTATGCTTGAAATATAATGCTTAGATATCTGACGTAAAATAGTACAGTATAGCTATTGAAAATATAAATATTATGTTTTAAAATCTAGAGATAAGTGTATCTTTTTAATAGATATATTTATATAAATATTCACACTTAATATGCGTGTTTAACGCAGGAAAGAGGAAAAATATGAAGAAATGTGTAATTACAGTAGTAGGAAAAGATACAGTGGGTATTATCGCAAAGGTATGTACATATCTTGCTGATACAGGAATTAATATTCTTGATATCTCACAGACTATTGTATCCGGCTATTTTAATATGATGATGATAGTTGATTTATCTAACTCTACAAGTGGTTTTGATGATGTTAATAATGAACTGGATAAGCTTGGAAATGAGATAGGTGTTGTTATTAAGTGCCAGAGAGAAGAAATCTTTGATATGATGCATAGAATTTAATTAACTATTATTAAGTATACGCCATAGGCGATGCGGAAATGAGGAGAAAAATGATTAACATATATGAAGTTACTGAAACCAACAAAATGGTAGAGAAGGAAAATCTTGATGTAAGAACAATTACGCTTGGTATCAACCTTCTTGACTGTGCAAGCGAGAATCTTGATGAGGTAAATGAGAAGATATATAAAAAAATCACAACTCTTGCTAAAGACCTTGTAAAAACGGGAGAGGAAATATCAAGGGAAATAGGTATTCCAATAGTTAATAAAAGAATTTCTATTACACCTATTTCGTTAGTTGGTGCCTCATGCTGTAAAACACCTGACGATTATGTAACTATTGCAAAGACACTTGATAAGGCTGCCCACGAAGTAGGAGTCAATTTCATCGGTGGTTATTCTGCTGTTGTATCAAAGGGTATGACAAAGAGTGATGAACTGCTTATACGTTCGATTCCTAAGGCACTTGCATCTACAGAGCTTATATGCAGCTCAGTAAATGTTGGTTCTACAAAGACAGGTATCAATATGGATGCTGTAAGACTTATGGGTGAAATAGTTAAAGAAACTGCTGCTTTAACAAAAGATGCAGACTCTCTTGGCTGTGCAAAACTTGTTGTATTATGTAATGCTCCAGATGACAATCCATTCATGGCAGGAGCTTTCCACGGAGTTACAGAGGATGATGCCATTATCAATGTAGGTGTCAGCGGTCCTGGTGTTGTTAAATATGCACTTGAAAGCGTAAGAGGAGAAAGCTTTGAAGTACTCTGTGAAACTATCAAAAAGACAGCATTTAAGATAACAAGAGTAGGACAGCTAGTTGCTCAGGAAGCGTCTAAACGACTTGGCATACCATTTGGTATAATTGATCTTTCACTTGCCCCAACACCGGCAATTGGTGATTCTGTTGCAGAAATTCTTGAAGAAATCGGACTTGAGAGAGCAGGTGCTCCGGGAACAACAGCAGCACTTGCACTTCTTAACGATCAGGTTAAGAAAGGCGGCGTAATGGCTTCATCATATGTAGGCGGACTTAGTGGTGCATTTATTCCAGTCAGTGAAGATCAGGGAATGATCGATGCAGTTAATGCGGGTTCACTTACTATTGAAAAGCTTGAAGCTATGACATGTGTATGTTCTGTAGGTCTTGATATGATCGCTATACCAGGAGATACAAAGGCAACAACTATATCTGGTATTATTGCAGATGAAGCAGCTATTGGTATGGTAAATCAGAAGACTACTGCAGTAAGAGTTATTCCTGTAGTCGGCAAGGGTATTGGCGAGACTGTAGAATTCGGCGGACTTTTAGGTTATGCTCCTATTATGCCAGTTAATACATTTGACTGCTCAGCATTTGTAAACAGACCAGGAAGAATACCTGCGCCTATACATAGTTTTAAGAATTAATTACACATTTTAGAGTTAATATATTGATGTAGGTTATATGACAAAAATAAAACCCCGGAGCAAATGCTTCGGGGTTTTTATGTGTTGAACATATTCGCTGTGTTTTATAAATATGTAAGTTTAATTATTTAGCTGGCTTCCATTGTTCCATTAAAATGTTATATATTTTCTGGAAGTTTTTAGATTTATGACCGTATTGCTTTCCCTGTGCGTAGATGATAACTGATGAATTATCTGCCTGAATACCAGTTATATCTTTATAAGATATGTAATAATTCTTGGCAAATACAACGCTATACTGCCAGCCTTCAATATGATTATCATATATTTTTATCTGTGATTTATTCATAGCAATAACTGAAGCTATATTAAAAGCTGCATATAATATAAATACAATTCCTACTACGGTAAGAGCTGTCTTTGTGCCTGAATAATAGCTTATATCAGGAATTTGTGCATCAAACCAAAATATCAGTATTCCGATTAATAAAAAAATTCCGGCACATATGCCTATCATTATTTTTCTTGCACTTCCAATGTTCTTTTCTTCGTATAATAACTTTTCCATAATTAATATACCTGACCTTTCTTTAGAATTAATTTTAACTAATTATAATATCTATAGATATAACTGTCAATATTTATAGATGTAATTCTTGATTAATAAATATGATATTTTATCTCTATATAGAAAGGAATTTAGCTATGAATGTTGGAGAAAGAATACGTTATTTCAGAACATTAAAAGGTTATACAACCAATAAACTTGCTAACTTATCCGGTATTTCACAGAGCTATTTAAGAGATGTTGAGTTAGGTAATAAAAATCCTACGATTGAAACGCTTTCATATGTATGTGATGCACTTAATATATCTTTACATGATTTTTTTAATGAAAAAACACAAAATGCTATCCAGAACGACCTGCTTATTGAAAAGATATACCAGTTATCAGAAGAACAAAGAAATGCATTGCTGGTATTTTTAAATTCAATAACATAACATATTATTAATGTTATTTGATAAAAGAAGAATGAAATATTATATTCATTAGCATACTGCTAATTGGAGTGTTTTGAGTTGAATAAGAATTTGTTTAATGCTTACAGGTGCGGAAACTTTCCGCACCTGTTTTGTATTAATTATAATTGGATATGTCTAATGATTTATCGATATAGAGATAACATTTATTATAATTTGTGTTATGATATAATAAGTAGAAAGTGCTTATCTTAAAAGTTCCGTGAGGAACTTTATATGCGCTGAAAAGCTGCGCAAAAATATGATGTTATGTGTACATAATATTTACAGAATTAAAATGCAAGGGGATTTATATATGAAAGCAGTAGGACTTGTAACAGAATACAACCCATTTCATAATGGACATTTATATCATCTTAATAAAGCAATGGAGCTTACAGGGGCGGATATAAGTGTTGCAGTTATGAGCGGGGATTTTGTACAGCGCGGAGAACCGGCGGTTCTTGATAAATATACGCGTACTTCTATGGCACTTAACAGTGGAGTTAACCTTGTCGTTGAACTTCCTGTTAATTATGCTGTGTCAAGTGCTGAGAGCTTTGCCGCTGGTGCTTTAAAGGTTCTTGATTATATAAAAGCCGACAGTATTGCTTTTGGAAGTGAGAGCGGGGATATAGAAAGGCTTTCTAAGCTTGCACACATTTTGTGTGATAATGAAGATGTGCTATATAAGGAAATATCTAAATACACTGCCAATGGAATATCCTATGCCGCCGCAAGGCAGAAGGTTGTGGAGAAGCTGACGGATAAAGATACTGCGGCAATGCTTACAAGTTCTAATAACATACTTGCAGTTGAATATTTGAAAGCTATCATAAAAAATAATTATGCTATTAAGCCTTATACCGTACAAAGACAGGGCGATAGTTATAACGATACAGATATAAGAAGTGAGTATGCAAGTGCGACAGCATTGAGAGAAAATCTTAATAAGATTAATGTAGCAGAATATATGCCCGAAAAAGCAGGTTTAATATTATCCTCAAACACTAATTATATATATCCGGATGATATAACAGGAGCATTATTTACAAGACTTTTAGATACACTTCTTGTGAGCGGTTATGATAAAAATAATTTTGTAGAAAATGTTATGCAATATCCAGATGTGAGTAAAGAAATAGCAGGCAGATTATATAAGGTGACTATGGATACAATAACAAGAACAATTCCACAGGGGCAGAAAAGTAAGGATAGTGCGGCATTTTCATTTGGCGGTATGTGTGAGAAAATAAAGACGAAGGAAGTGACTCTCTCCAGAATTAAAAGAGCACTTATAAGAATAACACTGGGGCTTAACAATAAGCACATGGAAAAATATGATAGTTTGCCATACATCAGAGTGCTTGGCTTTGATAAAAAAGGACAGGAGTATCTTTCATATATAAGAAAGAAAGTTGAGGTTCCGCTTATAACTAAAACTGCGGATTATAAGGATGTATTACTTGATGATATACATGCGGCTAATGTTTATAATATGATAGCTGCAGGGAAGTATAACAGCAAGGAGATGGGGGATTATGTAAGAGGACCGGTGAGGGTTTGTAGGTAGTATCTAAAAATATGTTAGATAAAGATAAGTTATTGAATATAAATCTTAAAAGTCACAAATTAAAGTAGATATGCTACTTTATTTGTGACTTTTGATGTTTAATAATAGTGCATGACACGTATTGTATGTAGACTTTTTGTATTCAAATAAATATAATTTGATGTATTTAAGAGGGGTGGTTTTATGGATATATTGAAAGTATTTGGAACTAATTTAAAAAGATATCGTGAAGAAAAAAATATATCTCAGGAGAAATTTGCTGAGATGTCGGGATTACATAGAACATATATAAGTGATGTAGAAAGATTTCAAAGGAGTATATCACTTACTAATGTTCAGAAAATAGCAGATGCTCTTGAAATTGAGACGTATAAGCTTTTTAAGGAGGAAGGTTAAATGCCTAGGGGGAAAACTAAAATTGAATTATTTGAAGAACTTGCTGGTATAGACGAGAATGGATGTAGCAGATGGGTCAGTGTAGATGAATTCGTAGGTAAGTATCAGGGACTTCAGTTGTTAAATGGGGCTGGATGGTCAAGAGATGATGGTCCATTTGGACGAAAATATCAAATAGAACGTGACAAAAGCATAACACCTGGAAACAGAACAGATGCTATTAGAACGGTAGGTTTTGCAATAGATGGCTCATATACATCATATATTGATCCTGAAATAAAAAGGGTAATAAAAGCAAAGAAATGTGTAATTTTAGGAACCTCTAATCCTGAAGTTGATCATAAGAATGGTATGAAAAATGAAGGCAGGGTAATGCGCAACGAAAATCAGAAAATATCAGATTTTCAACCATTGAGTAAAGCTGCAAATGATGCAAAAAGGCAATTTTGCAAAGAATGTAAAAGAACAGGGAAAAGGTATGATGCGAAACAATTGGGATATCCAATGTCGTTTTATGAAGGAGGATTGTATCATAATAATGAGGAAAATGCCTGTGTAGGATGTTATTGGTATGACCCAATGGAATTTAGAAGACATTTGAAGGAGAAGAAATGAGCGCACAGATAGAAGAGGATTTAAAGAAAACAATGAATATTATCTCTACAAATTGGGGGCTGCAGAATAATTATAATGACAAGGCAACAAATTTTATATATAAAGCACATTCGTTAGAGGAATGTTTGATTGAAATAGAACAAACAGGAGTCGATAAAGAATATGCACTTCATCGTTGGTATAACTATATGACGTCTATACAGTGTGAGTATATATTTTGTGAATATGGAGCAGTTCACGAAAAAAGTAAGTATAATCATGATGTGGATATTTATATTGATGGGGTTCCTTTTGATGTTAAGCTGACAGTATATCCGGCAAAGCTTTACTCACGACCATATGATCTGACTACAAGAAAAGGAAAAAATGATATGATTCGTTGGTATTATGCAAACCAATCTCAACAAAGCAGGAAACAGATGTTAAATAGATTGTATGTTGTGTGTGATGCATTGTCTTCTGATAAAAATATGGCGATGAAGAGTAATTTTAACTTAATGCGCAGGAGAATTTCGGCATATATGGAGAATGTTAAAGAACATGGGCTGAATGAAATTCTCATTAATGATAATGGGAATGAATATAAATTAAAAAGCGATATTATACATTTAAATTAGTAGAAGTAAGTTTGAAACAAATAAGTAGAGGACAGCCTAAAAATAAAGGGCATAGCAAACAAACCGCCTAAACAGCCGGTTTTAAAAATTGAATATATACACAACACCTAATCAGGTAACAGGAACAACATCATCTTTGATAATGTAGCCTCGCTGCTTCATTTAATTAAGTGCCTGTGAAGCAGTCAATACTTTTGATTTATTCACGGGACGTGATTAAAGAAAGCCTTCAGGAGTATATGGCTTTAAATCTGAGGGTATGTGCCATATAGCGGTTATGATCATACGACAGATGGCAATGATAGCTTTCTTGTGACCACGACGTGCTTTTATACGTCGATAACGGGTTGTAAATTCAGGATGTTTCTCGGATTTGATTAAAGCATTTGCAACTTGCAACCAAACTGGTTTAAAATAGGAACAAGCGCGGGAAATCCTAGTAGATTTGATTTTATGATTGCTTTGATCATTACGGGGACAACATCCAGCCTATGATACGAGGTTTTTAGCTGAGGGGAAGACGACATATCACCTCCGATTTCAGAAAGCACCTAAATAGCAGTCATAGGGTTCTTATCGAATCCTGGTACGGTTCGAATAAGAGAGAATGCTTTCATACTTATCACTGAGACGAAAGATTTCCCGTCCTATTTCTGCTTTGTGCATTTCTAGTTCATCGATGTGATTTAGACATTGTCTAAGCTTTACAGCTTGTTCTTTGGATATGGCACCATCAACAGCAGCTTGAATTTCTTTGATAGGAGTTTTACATCTGCCATCCACAAAAGGTGGTGCTACATCAAAAGTTTCCCCAGGGTGTTGTAAAATCTGTTCTGTAATAGAACGAGAAGATTTACCAAATATATCGGAGAAGACATCATCTAGTTTCAAGTTAGAAAAAGTAAGACAGTTATGGGCACGGTTTTTCTCACTAGTGATCATACAGGTGAGCTTGAAACGGTATCTTACCAAATCTCTTAATTCACGGATGTCAGCCGATGGAATAAAGGAAGGTTTTACCATTCCACACATATATAGATCACAAATCCATTTAGCATCTTTGCGGTCAGTCTTGTTGCCTTTTTGAGGCTTGGTATATTTGGGGTGGGAAAGAGTAACCCAGATGTTATTCTTCTCCAGAACATTAAAAACAGAGATCCAGTATTTATCGGTAGATTCCATGCAGACATCCGTACAGTTGTATTTAGAAAGCCAGTCACACAGCTCATTCAGACCTTTGGTAAAGGAAGAAAAGCGGGCTTCTTTATACTCGGTACGTTTCAGGGAAGCTGTTATGCTGATACAGGCATAAATCCAGATTTTGTGGACATCAAGCCCACAACAGTTATTTTTTAGAATTTAAAACGACAATAAAAGTACCTCCTGATGATTGTAAGTTTAAAACTGACATTGACTGGTCATCCGGCAAAATCGAGTCGACTTTGGAAGAGATAAGTTTACGGGCTACGTTATGCGCCAATCATTGATGCCTTAACGGATGACCGACAACAAATAAATATACGAGGTCGCCGCTATACAGCCCCCGCCACTCACCTCCACGTGTTCTGTAGTGTGTCAGTCTTATATGTAAATAATATCAGAAGGAATATAGATTAGAAAAGCGAAAGTTAGCCAAGGTGTTTCATGACGCATTGGTGCCTTTCGCAGAAAGGCGGATTATAAATATGAATATGCTTCATAATGGTAATATCTGGATTAGATATGAAATGTTTTGTGATGTGGGGAAACAGAAAATTGACATTATGATTATATATAAAGGAAGATGGTAATGGTGTTTATACGTGATTTCAAAAGATTGTGTATGTAGAAGGTGGAGCAGCTTGTTGCTACTTCACCTTTTTAAATACAAAAATATATTCATGTTTGAAAATATAAAAATCGTTTGTTATTGCTCGATAACGCCAGATTCCTTGCTGATTAGCCTTCCCTTTTGTTTCTCCAAAATTTTTCACAAGAATTGCTTTTAGCAGGAATCCCTTTTCAATAAATTTGTTCATGCAATAAAATCCAAGGGGAACGACTTGGCTATTGGCATATTTATCGCCAATTACACAGGCACAATATCTGTTTTTTTCAAGATATTTCGTTGAATTATCGATGACTTTAGAAAAAGATTCAAGAAACACCTCTAGATTTTCTGAATTTGATAAATCATTTTTATTTTCTGAAAATCTGATAATGTCCCAGTATGGCGGGTGCATAATTACAAATTGTAATTTTTTTATACCTATCATTTCCATTAATTTATCCATATCTATAGTTTGACTGTCTCCAGAAATTACTTTTACTGAACAATCGTTACAATGTTCTGTTTGTATGCGATTATACGCTTCGCGGGCAACTTCTGGTTGGAGTTCAATTCCAATAGAATTTCGTTTCATTCTTTGAGCCTCTATTAATGAAGTTCCACTACCCATAAATGGGTCAAGAATCCAATCACCTTTTTTAGTATATCGTGTAAATAACTGATGTGGTATTTGCGGAACAAAATTACCATGGTAATTACCATGGTGTGCGCCAGAATTGTCACGTTTATCTATTATCCATAATGAGTCTGTATTAATATCCTCATAGTCTTTCCATTTTTTTGGATCTAAATCATTATATTTTGCCATTTGGTTTCTCCTATTGTTTTATTAAACAATGTAAGTATTCAGTAGTTGAGTTGGCTGCAATATTTCTATTCTCGTCTTTGTCAGCTTTAAAACGTTTGTATTCTTTTGTATAGAAACTGTATTTTCCATAACGTGACATTATTTCTTTTATAGTATCAAGATTCATAAGTCCTTCGTTGTTATAACTTAAGAAAATATATTTGAATTGGGCATTTTTAATTAAATCATCAAATGTATCCGCAACTGTGCGTTTTGAACAGAATTTGCTTTTTTGTGCTGATGAATCGCGAAGACCAGTTACACCACTTAATTCAGGATTATCATAACGGGCAATTGTTTCAAGAACATGGTAATTAGAACAATATTGTCTTGAATTGTATGGAGGGTCAAGATATAATACATCTCCACGAATATTTTTAATTAATGAATTAATATCTTCATTATATACTTTACCAGCATTACCCGATATCACAGGTAATAGTTCTAACTGGAATTCCTTTTGCGCAGATTTTTTAATATGTTTAAGAAATGCTCCATATACAGATGCTGTGTTAGCATATTTATCAATTGAATTAATAAGACTTGCCAAATAGTAAAAGTAGATATTATCATTAATTTGGTTTGTTGTATGAAGTCGTTCCAGTTCAATACGAATGGCATCACATTTCATCCCGTTTTCATTTGTGAAATAGTTACGTCCAGAGCCGGAGCCTTCACAATAATTCTTATAAATAAAGCCCTCAACAGGAGTAAGACTATTAAGTCTTTCTAGCAGACTGGTATCTAGTTCAGGCACATTTTCAATATAATGCTTATTTAATACATAGCTGTAATATTGAATATCATTTGAAATGACTGTGCATCCTTTTGTTTTGTATGTTTGTCCTACAATTCCTGTACCAGCAAATAAATCACCAAAAATGAAATGATCACTTTCTTTATATCCAGTAACGTCATCAATGGTTGTTTTTAAAAAGTCTAGCAAGGAATATTTTGAACCAATATAATTCATTTAATATTATCTCCTTTAATGCCTGGATTATTATCATCTGGTAAAAAAACTAATATATCATTAGGGGTGCAATTTAATGCTTTACATATGCTTTCCACTTTATCAAGAGCGATATATTGTCCTGATTTGATTTTGCTAATAATATTGGCTGATATATTGGCTTTTTTCATGAGTTGGGAATGAGAGATTTCCCGTTCAATTAAAATGTGTTGAAGTCTTTTATAACTAACTGACATTTTTTCATCTCCTTATAAAAATAATATATCATATTTGTGTGAATAAATCAATAAAAGTATGAATTTTTGCTGCAGATTATATTTTAAATTTTAATTTACGGCAATATAATGTACTAAGTTTATATTGGTTTCATATTGGTTGATGGTACTAAACAGGACTATGAACAGTAGTTTGGCTCTAAACCTCTTGGGGAATTTGTTGGACTTGATATGAATGCTGCTAAAGAGGCATTTTCGGACTATCTTACCAATACAAATCTTGATAGCAGACAGATTTATTTCGTAAATCAGATAGTAGAATATATTGTTCACAATGGAATGATGAGAGATTTTTCTGTTCTTCAAGAATCACCATTTACTGATCAGGGGAGTGTTGCAGAGATATTCACAGATTTAACAGTGTGGTTTGGAATTAAAAAGGTTATAGATGCTATAAATGATAATGCAGCAGCTTAGATAAGATTGAATTATAAACATGATTAAATAAAATTGCTTATCATTTAGAACAATCCCCACCTTGTCTAACTGAAAAAAAAGGTATATAATGAGGGCAAAAGTAGCGGTAACATAATGGTAAACATAATGTACCGAAATTCATATTTTAAGGAGGAGTCAGTAATCATGGCATTTATTGACACAATTTACGCTAGAGCAAAAGCAGATAAGAAGACTATCGTTTTACCAGAATCTATGGATAAGAGAACATTTGCAGCTGCTGAGAAGATTTTAAAGGAAGGTATCGCTAATCTTATAATAATCGGTACACCAGAAGAAATCGCTGAGAACAGCAAAGGATATGACATTACAGGTGCTACAATCGTAGATCCATTCAATGATCCTAACAAGCAGAAATATATCGACAAGTTCGTTGAATTAAGAGCTAAGAAGGGTGTTACACCTGAGATGGCTAAGGAACAGATGGAAAAGGATTATATGTACTATGCATGCCTTATGTGTAAGTGTGGTGATGCTGATGGTGCAGTTTCAGGTGCTTGCCATTCAACAGGTAACACAATCCGTCCAGCTCTTCAGTTATTAAAGACTAAGCCAGGTATCAGCAGTGTATCAGGTTTCTTCCTTATGGAAGTTCCTAACTGCGAATTAGGTGAAAACGGATTATTCGTATTCGCTGACTGTGCTGTTAATCCAGACCTTGACTCAGAGAAGCTTGCAGAAGTTGCAGCATTATCTGCTGATTCATTCAAGAGCTTTGTTGGTGCAGAACCTAAGGTTGCTATGCTTTCATTCTCTTCATACGGAAGTGCTAAGCATGAGAGAGTAACTATGGTAGCTGATGCAGTTAAGATTGCTAATGAAAAGTACCCAGATATCGCTGTTGATGGTGAACTTCAGTTAGATGCTGCTTTAGTTCCAGAAGTTGCAGCACTTAAGGCTCCTAACAGCAAGGTAGCTGGTAAGGCTAATACATTAGTATTCCCTTCACTTGAAGCTGGTAACATCGGTTACAAGTTAGTTCAGAGACTTGCTAAGGCTGGCGCTTATGGTCCAGTTCTTCAGGGCCTTTCAATGCCAGTTAACGATCTTTCAAGAGGATGCTTCGCAGAAGATATCGTTGGCGTTGTAGCTATGACAGCAGTTCAGGCTCAGGATGCTGCTAAATAATTGTGTACATACATTTTGATGATATGATTGCCACATTTTATTAAACACATCTATCTGTTTATTATGGGTAATCATGTGACATCATTTATAACAATATGAGGGACGAATTATTTGCCCCTCATATTGTTTGTATAACTAACATAGGCTGATTATTTAATATGATATGTTTATATTTTATATTAAATAATTATATAACTTATATTTTATAGGAGATTAATAAGAATGAATATTTTAGTATTAAACTGCGGAAGCTCGTCACTTAAGTATCAGTTAATCAATATGGAAGATGAGAGCGTTATTGCAAAGGGTCTTGTAGAAAGAATTGGTATTGATGGTTCTATCCTTACACATAAGCCAACAGGAAAGGATAAGTATGTTGTTGAAACACCTATGAAGGATCACAATATTGCTGTTAAGCTTGTACTTGATGCTCTTATGGATGCTGAGCACGGTGTAATCAAGTCTACAGATGAAATCGCTGCTGTAGGTCACAGAGTACTTCACGCAGGTGAGAAGTATATCGAGTCTTGTCTTGTAACAGAAGACGTTAAGAAGGTAGTAAGAGAATGCTTCGACTTAGGACCTCTTCATAACCCAGCTAACCTTATCGGTATTGAAGCTGTTGAAGCTGCTATGCCTGGTAAGCCAAATGTAGCTGTATGGGATACAGCATTTGGTGGAACAATGGAGCCAAAGGCTTATCTTTATGCTATTCCTCGTGAATACTATGAAAAGTATGGCGTAAGAAGATATGGTTTCCACGGAACAAGCCACAGCTTCGTATCAAAGGAAACAATCAAGTTTGCTAACCTTGACCCTAAGACAGCTAAGGTTATCGTATGCCACCTTGGTAACGGAGCTTCAATCTCAGCTTCTATCGGTGGTAAGTGTGTAGATACTTCTATGGGTCTTACTCCACTTGAAGGTCTTATCATGGGTACTCGTTCAGGTGACCTTGATCCAGCTATCATTGAATACCTTTGCAATCATGAGAATCTTACAGTTAGTGAAATGCTTAACATCCTTAACAAGAAGTCAGGTGTTCTTGGTATGTCAGGTGGTATCTCTTCTGACTTCAGAGATCTTAACGCAGCAGCTAACGAAGGTAATGAAGTAGCTAAGGTTACACTTGAAGCTTATGCTTACAGAGTAGCTAAGTACATCGGTTCTTACACAGCAGCTATGAATGGTGTTGATGCTATCACATTTACAGCAGGTGTTGGTGAAAATGCAGCCTGGTTAAGACCAATGGTATGCAAGTACCTTGGATTCCTTGGAGTTGAACTTGATGAAGCAGCTTCACAGAAGGCTTGCGGCGTTGAAGGCATTATCTCTACACCAGACTCAAAGGTTAAGCTTTGCGTAATCCCTACTAATGAAGAGCTTGCTATCGCAAGAGAAACATTAGCACTTGTAAAATAATTAATTAATAATATACGTTAATTGAATATAACATTACTGTTCAGATATTGTTTTCAAATGTATATTCTGGACAGTAATGTTTTACCTTAATGATATATACAGTATTAAATATATTAAATTAGTTGTTGACAAACTAGTATTTGGTGCGTATAATAGACAAAGTGTGGTGAGCGTATGCTTATCTACTATATGTAGTATGAATTGGAGACAATTATGCTAATTGATTTAAGAGAGCTTTTATCCGGTTCACAGGATGAGAAGAGTTATAAAGCAGATATTGAAATGAATACATTTGATACAGGTTCGTCTGATTATGATATAATTGATAAGCCTGCTGTTGATGTCAGTATTAAAAAGCTAGGTAAGAATAAGCTTTCTATTAAGGCGAATTCTTATGTTACCCTTAGTATTCCTTGTGACAGATGCTTAGAGCCAGTTGATACACGCGTTGACTATACTGTTGACGAAGTTGTTGACTTTAATGATAATGCATCGGAGGAAGAAGCAAAAGAAGAAAAAGACTATATTGATGGATACAACCTCGACGTGGACAAGTTAGTTTTCGGCGAAATACTGATATCCATGCCGGGAAAAACCTTATGTAAGGAGGACTGCAAAGGAATTTGTCTGATTTGCGGTGCGAATCTGAACAAAGGAGAATGCGGTTGTGACAGGAATATCCTGGATCCAAGAATGTCTGTTTTCAAAGATATTTTAAAGAATTTTAAGGAGGTGTAACCGAATGTCAATTTGTCCTAAGAATAAATCTTCAAAGGCTAGAAGAGATAAGAGAAGAGCTAATTGGAAGATGAGCGCTCCTAATCTCGTAAAGTGCAGCAAGTGTGGCGCATTAATGATGCCTCATAGAGTTTGCAAGGCTTGCGGTTCTTATAATAAGAAGGAAATCGTTTCAGTTGACTAATAGCTGAATATGCATAAATACCGGGGTTGCTGTAAGACAGTTGCCCTGGTATTTGTTTTTAACCCATGTTTAACCCCTGTTTTTAAAATTTATCCTTGAAAAGTATACTAACTAATTAACAAAGGGGTATATTTTTGTTTTATTATGTTTCTACAACATATCATATCTTTTTTTATAAACCTATCTATTCATTCACTATTTATTAACATACAATAAATCCCTTGATTAAAACCCGTTTTCGTAGTATATTTATTAAGTATTTTCATACATTATGATATAAGCGCAGTAAGCGTATATTATAGCTATATTGTGAAATTACTATAAATGATTTTAAGGGTGGGATGTTATTTATCTACTGCAATCAGATATACATACATTTTATCCCTGACATCATATAAAAGAATATAAGGAATGGACAGATATATGATAAAAGTTGCACTTGATGCTATGGGTGGCGATAATGCACCGGGCGAGATTGTTAAAGGTGCCGTTGATGCTGTTAACACAAGCAGCGAATGTTTTGTATATCTTGTGGGTCAGGAAGAGGCAGTTAAGGCTGAACTTGCAAAGTATACTTATAACGAGAAACAGATAGAAGTTGTTAATGCCACAGAGGTTATCGAAACTGGAGAGCCACCTGTTATGGCAATCAGAAGAAAGAAAGATTCTTCTATAGTTAAGGCACTTAATATGGTTAAGAAAAAAGAAGCTGATGCTTTCGTTTCTGCTGGAAGTTCTGGCGCTATACTTGTAGGAGGACAGGTTATTGTAGGTCGTCTTCCCGGTGTGGAAAGACCACCTATAGGTGCTATTGTACCTACTGATAAAGGCTGTGTGCTTATCGTTGACAGTGGTGCTAATGTCGATGCAAGACCGGCATTTCTTGTACAGTGGGCAAAGATGGGTTCCATATATATGGAAAACTGTGTCGGAATAAAAAATCCAAGAGTAGCGATTGTAAATGTAGGTCTTGAGGAGGAAAAAGGCAACCAGCTTGTAAAGGAAACATTTCCACTTCTTAAAGCCTGCAAGGATATTAACTTTATTGGAAGTATAGAGGCAAGAGAAATTCCAAGAAGTGGTGCAGATGTTATAGTCTGTGATGCATTTGTTGGCAATGTTATACTTAAGCTGTATGAGGGGCTTGCAGGTACACTTATATCTAAGATTAAAGGAGCTTTCTATTCAAGCTTCAAGTCAAAGATAGGTGCATTACTTGTAAAGGGAGCACTTAAGGATACATTAAAGACTATGGATGCATCTGAATATGGTGGTGCGCCTCTTATCGGTCTTAACAGACTTGTTGTCAAGACACACGGAAGTGCCAAGGCTAAGGAAGTTAAGAATTCGATTTTACAGTGCGTTACATTTTCAAAGAGCAATATCAATGAAAAGATAATTGCATCACTTGAAGATATGCCAGAGCTTACAGAAGAGAATGGCAGTGAAAAGTAATTATATAATTTAGAGTATGTCTGTCTGCGTAAGCATATTAAAGACAGACAGGAATGGAGGATTAGTATGGAGTTTCAGAAGTTACAGAGAATTATTGCAGAGGTACTTAACATAAGTGAGGATAAGATTACACCTGAGTCAACATTTATTGATGACCTTAAGGCTGATTCACTTGATGTTTATCAGATTATTACAGAGATTGAAGACCAGTTTGAAATTCAGATTCCAGATGATGCTGCTGAAAATATTGTGACAGTTGGTGATGCTGTATCACAGATTCAGGATGCACTTGCTAAGTAATAAATATTGTTTATTTAGCAGATAATAAGAATTGTAGTGCCGCCATTGTACCACTGCATAAGTGCAGACAAGGCGGCATTTTTGTACGTGGTGCGGCGGTTGTTAAATAAAATAAACAGAAAGGAAATTATATGCACAATAAGAATTTATCAGAATTAATGCAGACTATACACTATGAGTTTAGTGACATTGACCTCCTTAAAAATGCGCTTACACATAGTTCCTATGCAAATGAAAAATGTATAAAAAAGTATAAGGACAATGAACGTCTTGAATTCTTAGGGGATGCAGTTCTTGAGCTTACATCAAGCGATTATATATATAAGAATTATGCAGATATGGATGAAGGCAAGATGACAAGATTAAGAGCCAGCATCGTATGTGAGCCTACACTTGCCATATGTGCAAGAGCCATAGGGCTTGATAAGTTTGTTATGCTTGGCAAGGGTGAAGAGCTTACAGGAGGAAGAAAGAGAGATTCCATCATATCAGATGCGTGTGAGGCTGTGATTGGAGCAATATATCTGGATGGTGGTTTTGCTAATGCAAAAGAATTCGTAACATCATTTATTCTTAATGACCTTGAGAATAAGCAACTCTTTTATGATAGCAAAACTATTTTACAGGAAGTTGTACAGGCATCTCATAAAGAGGTTGTATATGAGATAATCGGTGAAACTGGTCCTGAGCATGACAAGGACTTTATTGCAAAGGCAAGCTGCGAAGGTATGTTTGAGGTTACAGCAAAAGGACATACGAAAAAGCACGCAGAGCAGAAGGCTGCATATGAGGCATTAGTCCAGCTTAAGAAGCGGGGGCTTGCATAGAGGCAGAATTGGTTATATTGATATAACGGATAGTAAAGGAATAATATATGTATTTAAAGAGTATAGAGGTTCAGGGCTTTAAGTCTTTCGCCAACAAGATAGTGTTTGACTTTCATAACGGAATTACAGGAATTGTAGGTCCTAATGGCTCTGGTAAAAGTAATGTTGCCGATGCGGTAAGATGGGTTCTTGGTGAGCAGAGCGCAAAGCAGCTCCGTGGTGCCAAAATGGAAGATGTCATATTTGCAGGTACACAGAACAGAAAGCCGGTCGGTTTTGCATACGTTGCGATAACTCTTGATAACAGTGACCACGCACTTCCTGTTGAATATGACGAGGTGACAGTATCAAGAAGAGTATACCGCTCAGGTGAAAGTGAATATAAGATTAACGGGCATACCTGCCGTCTTAAAGATGTCACAGAAATGTTTTATGATACCGGTATAGGTAAGGAAGGCTATTCTATCATAGGTCAGGGACAGATTGATAAAATTCTTAGCGGTAAACCGGATGAGAGAAGAGAGCTTTTTGATGAGGCTGCCGGTATTGTTAAGTTTAAAAGGCGTAAGGCTACAGCTATTAAGAAGCTTGAGAGTGAGCGGAGCAATCTTGTCAGAGTAAATGATATTCTATCAGAGCTTGAAAAGCAGGTAGGCCCATTAAAGGTACAGTCTGAAAAGGCTAAGGAATATCTTAACTATAAGTCTGACCTTAAGAAATATGATGTAAATGCATTTTTACTTGAAACAGACAGAATAAGAAAAGAAACTGCTGAACTTGATGGCAAGATACAGATAGTTGACGGCGACCTTGAAACATCAAAAACAGAATATGACAATACTAAGTCGGAGTATGAAGAGGCTGAGAATAAGCTTAATGAGATTAACTCACAGATTGATGAAAACAGCCAGCTTGCATCATCATTAGAGTTAGACAAGCAGAGGCTTCAGGGTGAGATTAATGTGTTTACTGAGCAGATTAAGACATTTAATGCTAACAGCCAGCTTCATTCTGAAAGAATAATTGACATTGAAAAAGATAAAAAAACTAAGCAGGATACTGTTAAAGACTTAAAAGAGCAGTATGAAGAGCTAAGTAGGGAATTATCTGAATACAATGAAAAGTTATCAGCAATAAATGCGGATGCAAAGGTGCTCAGTGATGAGATTGAAGGTATATCAGGACAGATTGATAACAGGCAGAACAGCATATATGATAATCTTACAGAGCAGTCGACAATAAAGGCTGAAAACCAGAAGTTTATTACTATGCTTGAACAGCTTGAGATAAAGAAGTCAGAGCTTACAAGCCATGTAATTAAGGGTAAGAGTGATGAAAGCGCACAGAAGCAGGTTATACAGTCGTTAAAGGATGACTTTGAAAATGCGGCAAAACAGCTTGATGATATTAATGAGTCAATAGAAGATACGAATATTTCAATAACACAGCTTAAGAACACGATTGCTGAAAAAAATGCTGAACTTGATAAGCTAACCCAGAATTATCACAGAGAAAAGTCACGTCTGGAATCACTTGTTAATATCACAGAAAGATATGACGGATATGGCAACAGTATCAGAAAGATAATGGAGTTAAAGGACAGCAATCCGGGTATTCTTGGTGTTATTGCTGATATTATTAAGGTTGAGAAGCAGTATGAAACTGCCATTGAAACAGCACTCGGTGGTACAATACAGAATATTGTTACTGATAAAGAAGCAACTGCAAAGGAGCTGATAGGCTACCTTAAGCAGAATAAGCTGGGAAGAGCTACATTTTTACCTCTTAACGCTATTCACGCAAGAAATACGCTTGAACATGAACCTTGTATCAATGAGAAAGGTGTTATCGGTGTTGCAAGTAATCTTGTGCGTGTGTCTTTTGAGTATGAAGGACTTGCAAAGTATCTGCTTGGAAGAATTCTTGTTGTTGACAATATTGACAATGCACTTTCAATAGCAAGAAAATACAAGTATACATTAAGAATAGTTACACTTGATGGTGAACAGCTTAATCCGGGCGGTTCGATGACTGGTGGTGCCTTTAGAAATTCAAGTAATCTTCTTGGCCGAAGACGTGAGATAGAGGAGTTAAAGCTTTCTGTATCGTCTACAAGTAAGCAGATTACAGAGGAAAAGTCAGCGATTGCCGACTTAAGAAGTCAGGTTGCAAAGTGCCGTGAGGCGCTTGAGTCATACAATAAGCTTCAGAGAGAAACACACCTTAGAAAGAATACAATAGACGTTAATCTTAAGCAGGCTGATGTAAAGCTTTCAGAAATAATTGCTTCATACAGCGGTGATATCAAAGAACAGGCTGCTATTGATGCCCAGATTGTTAAGATAAATGAAAGCAAAAATCAGGTAAGTGGTAATCTTAATCAGCTTGATAATGCCAATGAAGCTGCAAGAAAAGAGATAGAAAATCTTGGAAAAATGCTTGAAACTAAAAAGGCAGAAGAGAATTCAATATCCCTTAAAATAGAAAATCTTAAGATATCTCATTCATCTGTAGAACAGAAAGCCGCATTTATCAATGAAAATATACAAAGACTTACAGGAGAACTTGAAGGTCTTGACAAAGAGAGAGAAAGTATAGAAGAAAAGATAGGCGAAACAGCAGGTCTTGTGGCTTCTAAGGAAAAAGAGATTGAGGCTGTTAAGAGTGCTATTGAGAATGCTGTAAGCAGGATTGAGGAAAGCAATAAAAAGCTTGAAGTGTTAAAGGGTGATAAGGAAAAGGTCAATGCAAGCCATAAGGTATTTTTTAAGAAGCGTGAAGAACTTAATGAGAAGATAATGCTTCTTGAAAAAGAGAGTATGAGGCTTCATAACCAATATGACAAGCTTGACGAGTCCAATGATACACTTGTTGATTATATGTGGAGTGAATATGAGCTTACATACAGTTATGCACTTGAGTTAAAGAGTGATGAGCTGACTAATATAAACGACATAAGAAAGCAGATAAATATATTAAAGGCTGCTATTAAAAAGCTTGGTGATGTCAACGTCAATGCGATTGAAGAATATAAGTCTGTAAGTGAGAGATATGAGTTCTTAAAGACACAGCATGACGATATGATTGAGGCGGAAGAGTCGCTTATGAAGGTTGTTGCTGAGCTTGACGAGGGTATGCGTGTACAGTTTACAACAAAGTTTGAAGAGATAAAGGTTGAATTCGATAAGGTATTTAAAGAACTGTTCGGAGGAGGTCGTGGAACTATTGAGCTTGTTGAGGGTGAGGATATCCTTGAAGCGGGAATTCTTATCATATCACAGCCACCGGGAAAGAAACTGCAGAATATGATGCAGTTATCAGGTGGAGAAAAGGCACTGACAGCTATAGCACTTCTGTTTGCAATACAGAACCTTAAGCCATCTCCGTTCTGTCTTCTTGATGAAATAGAGGCGGCGCTTGATGACTCTAATGTAGGAAGATATGCTAATTATCTTCATAAGCTTACAAAGCATACACAGTTTATTGTCATTACCCACAGACGTGGTACAATGTCAGCAGCAGACAGGCTTTATGGTATAACTATGCAGGAAAAGGGTGTATCTACGCTTGTATCAGTTGACTTAATTGAGAATGACCTGAATGATAAGAAAAAGGAATAACCAGTAAAATATATTTTTAAGAAAGAGAGGCTATATATGGGACTTTTTAGTAAGTTAAAAGAGGGTCTTACAAAGACACGTAATAATATTGTGTCTGGTATCGACAGCATATTTAGTGGATTTTCTTCAATAGATGATGATTTCTATGAAGAACTTGAAGAAACACTTATTATGGGTGATATCGGTGTAAGGGCAGCAGATGAGATTATAGAAGACCTTAAGGCAAAGGTTAAGGAAAACAGGATTAAAGACCCAAAGGACTGCAAGCAGCTGCTTATTGATACTATACGTGAGAAGATGGATCTTGGACCTAATGCGTATGATTTTGAGAACCAGAAGTCAATCGTTATGCTTATCGGTGTAAATGGTGTTGGAAAGACAACATCTGTAGGAAAGCTTGCAGGACATTTAAAGGCTCAGAATAAAAAGGTTGTTATGGCTGCTGCTGATACATTCAGGGCTGCTGCCATAGAACAGCTTACAGAGTGGTCTAACAGGGTTGGTGTTGATATTATTGCGCAGAGTGAAGGTTCTGACCCTGCCGCTGTTATATATGACTCAATAGCTGCAGCAAAGGCAAGACACGCAGACGTGCTGTTATGTGATACAGCAGGAAGACTTCAGAATAAGAAAAATCTTATGGAAGAACTTAGAAAGATTGACAGGGTAATTGAGAGAGAATATTCAGATGCCTACAGAGAAAATCTTATAGTTCTTGATGCAACAACAGGTCAGAATGCACTTTCACAGCTCAGGGAGTTCAATGACGTAACTAACATTACAGGTATTATTCTTACTAAGATGGATGGAACAGCCAAGGGTGGTATTGCGGTTGCTATTCAGGCTGAGTTCGGAATACCAGTCAAGTATGTCGGCGTTGGTGAGAAGGTAGAAGACTTACAGAAGTTTGACTCAGATACATTTGTAAATGCATTATTTGATGTGAAGACAGATGACGAGGAGGAAGATTATTAAAATATTGCAAAAAAACTTGAATGATTACAATAATAGGAATAATATATAAGACAGCATAAATTAATTATAAATTTATTTAAGAAATTCAGGAAAGGAATGTTATTTAACTTTTTTTGAAAGTTTAATAGCAGAATAAGTAACAATGGAAGAATTAACACTTAAGAAATTTGAAGAAGCTGCTGAGAAAGTTAAGGAGGCAACACTTCCAACTAACCTTGTATACAGCGAATATTTTAGTAACCAGACAGGCAACAAGGTATATTTAAAGCCAGAGAATATGCAGTATACAGGTGCTTATAAGGTTCGTGGTGCTTACTATAAGATAAGTACTATGTCAGAAGAAGCCCGTAAGAAGGGGCTTATAACAGCTTCTGCAGGTAATCACGCACAGGGCGTTGCATTTGCAGCTAAGAAGTATGGCGTTAAGGCAACAGTAGTTATGCCAACAACAACACCACTTATAAAGGTAAACAGAACAAAGGGTTATGGCGCAGAAGTAGTATTACACGGTGATGTATACGATGAGGCATGTGAGTATGCTCTTAAGTTAGCAGAGGAAAAGGGACTTACATTTGTACATCCATTTGATGACCTCGATGTTGCAACAGGTCAGGGTTCTATCGCTATGGAGATTATAAAGGAGCTTCCAACAGTTGATTACATACTTGTACCAGTAGGTGGTGGCGGACTTGCCACAGGTGTATCTACACTTGCAAAGCTTCTTAATCCTAACATCAAGGTTATCGGTGTTGAGCCGGCAGGTGCTAACTGTCTTCAGGCTTCTATAAAGGCTGGAAAGGTAACAACACTTCCAACTGTAAGCACTATTGCAGATGGTACAGCAGTTAAGACACCGGGAAGCAAGGTATTCCCTTATCTTCAGAAAAATCTTGATGATATAATCACAGTTCCGGATGAAGATTTAATCGTTTCATTCCTTGATATGGTTGAAAATCACAAGATGATAGTTGAAAACTCAGGCCTTCTTACAGTTGCAGCATTAAAGCAGCTTAAGGTAAAGGATAAGAAGATTGTATCTATTCTTTCAGGTGGTAATATGGATGTCATCACTATGTCATCAGTTGTACAGCAGGGTCTTGTACAGAGAAGCAGAATATTTACAGTATCTGTTCTTCTTCCAGATAAGCCGGGCGAACTTGTAAAGGTAGCACAGATAATTGCCAATGCCAACGGTAATGTAATCAAGCTTGACCATAACCAGTTTGTAAGTATTAATAGAAAGGCTACAGTTGAGTTAAGAATTACTATTGAAGCATTTGGACATGAGCATAAAGAGCAGATTGTATCTGAGCTTGAAAAGAATGGATTAAGACCTAGATTGGTTAAGGTTAATATTTAATAGATAAGTTTTTTGATGGTGTGTATCCGCAATATAAAATCGGATAAATAACAAAATTAATATTTTTTAAAAGTGTCAAGTAAAAGTACTTGACACTTTTTATATACCGTGATATTATACTCAAGGCTTAAGAATATTTATGAACTAGAAAGTTAAGGTGCATTGTGGAACGTATTGTAGAGCAGACATTGTTATATGATTTTTATGGTGAATTACTTAATGAACATCAGCGTGGTGTTTATGAGGATGCCGTGTTCAATGATTTGTCCTTAAGCGAGATAGCAGATGAGTATGGAATATCAAGACAGGGTGTTCACGACCTTATAAAGAGAGTGTCGAACACACTTGAAGGATATGAATCGAAGCTTCATCTTGTTGAGAAGTTTATGGATACTAAAGCTAAGATTACAAGAATAGATGAGCTGGTTGACTCCTATATTAAGGATGAGGATATGAGTTATATCCACGAGATTAAGAAGCTCTCTAAAGAGATTATCGAAGATTATTAATACATTGGAGGTCATATATGGCATTTGACAGTCTTTCAGATAAACTTCAGAATATATTTAAAAATCTTCGAGGTAAAGGTCGCCTTTCTGAAGCTGATGTAAAGGCAGCACTTAAGGAAGTTAAGATGGCGTTACTTGAAGCTGACGTTAATTTCAAGGTTGTTAAGAAATTTGTCAAGTCAGTAGAAGAGCGTGCTATTGGTCAGGATGTTATGTCAAGTCTTACACCCGGACAGATGGTTATCAAGATTGTAAACGAAGAGATGGTTTCCCTTATGGGGTCAGAAACCACAGAGATTAAGTTAAAGTCTGGTAATGAGATTACAGTCATAATGATGGCAGGTCTTCAGGGTGCTGGTAAGACAACGACAACAGCAAAGCTTGCAGGAAAGTTTAAGGAAAAAGGTAAGAAGCCTTTACTTGTTGCATGTGATGTGTACAGACCAGCTGCTATAGAGCAGTTAACTATCAATGGTAATAAGCAGGGAGTTGAAGTGTTCTCTATGGGGACAGGACATAATCCCGTTGATATTGCAAAGGCATCTATAAAGCATGCAAAGGATAATAATTATAATATTGTTATTCTCGATACAGCTGGACGACTTCATGTTGATGAGAATATGATGGAAGAGCTTATCAATATCAAGAATGAAGTTCAGGTTGACCAGACTATACTTGTCGTTGATTCTATGACAGGTCAGGATGCTGTAAATGTTGCCGCTTCATTTAACGAAAAAGTAGGGATTGATGGAGTTATTCTTACTAAGTTAGATGGTGATACAAGAGGTGGTGCAGCACTTTCAATCAAGGCTGTTACAGGAAAGCCTATCCTTTATGTAGGTATGGGTGAGAAGTTATCAGACCTTGAACAGTTCTATCCAGACCGTATGGCGTCAAGAATTCTTGGAATGGGAGATGTGCTTACTCTTATTGAGAAGGCAGAAGCCCAGATTGATGCGGACAAGGCTAAGGAGATGGAAGCCAAGCTTAAGAAAGCTGAGTTTGACTTTGACGATTTCCTTGAGTATATGGGTCAGATAAGGAATATGGGTGGTATCGGTTCTATTATGAGTATGCTTCCGGGTATGGGACTTGGCGGCAATATGAAGAATATCCAGATGCCAGACGAAGGTGAGGCGGAAGCTAACCTTAAGAGAACAGAAGCTATCATACAGTCTATGACAGCTAAAGAAAGAAAAAATCCTGATATAATCAATCCATCAAGAAAGAACAGGATTGCAAGGGGCGCTGGTGTTAATATCAGCGAAGTAAACAGGCTTATGAAACAGTTTGAACAGATGAAAAAGATGATGAAACAGATGCCTGGTATGATGAAAGGTGCTAAAAAGGGACGTTTCAAGTTGCCTTTTTAACATATATATTGGTGTGAGAATTATATTTTCACATTTCACGCAGATAAGCGTAGAATTAATAAATATTAATGATTTACAGGAGGTGAAACAGTAATGGCAGTAAAGATTAGATTAAAGAGATTAGGTGAGAAGAAGTCTCCTTTCTATAGAATTATCGTAGCAGATTCAAGATCTCCAAGAAATGGTAGATTTATTGAAGAAATCGGTACTTATGATCCTAATTACGATCCATGCAAGCTCAACGTTGATGCAGAACTCGCTAAGAAGTGGTTAGCTAACGGAGCTCAGCCTACAGAAGTAGTTGGAAAGCTTTTCAAGATGGCAGGTATCGAAAAATAAGACTAGTGGAGGTATTTAGCTATGAAACAGTTAGTGGAAGTTATCGCTAAAGCACTAGTTGATAATCCGGATGAGGTTGTAGTAACAGAAACACAGAAAGATAAAGCAATTGTCGTAAATTTAAAGGTTGCTTCATCAGATATTGGTAAGGTGATCGGTAAATCCGGAAGAATTGCAAAGTCTATTAGAGCTGTTGTATCTGCAGCTGCATCGAAGACTGATAAAAAGGTCATTGTAGAGATAGACAATTAATGCACTGTTATGAGTCATTGTACTTTTTAAGTATGGTGGCTCATTTTTGTTATATAACAACTCTTGTTAATTTTATGGTTCTTTGTCAAGGGTGGGATAAGGTTTAGAACCAATTTTATGCAAGTTAGTATTTTAAGAATTATAGGAGTGTAAGAAGGTTATGAAGATAATACATTGTGCAGACCTGCATCTTGATTCCAATATGACAAGCAATCTGACTAAAGAAAAGGCAAATGAGAGAAAAGCAGAGCTTCTTGCAACATTTGAAAGAATGGTTACTTATGCAAAGAATAATGATATACATATAATTCTTATAGCGGGTGACCTGTATGATAAGAAAAATATATCAGCGACTGCACGTAATGTTTTTATATCAGCAGTTACGAATAATCCTGACATAACATTTTATTATCTGAAAGGCAATCATGATGCGGAAAGTCTGTTTATGGGGATGGATAAGATTCCAGAGAATATAAGACTTTTTGGTAGAGAATGGACTAACTATAAGCTTGAACCTGATAGGGATGGGAACAGAATAGTTATAAGCGGAGTAGAGCTTACTTCTGATAATTCAGACCTTATATACAATTCTTTAGTGCTTGACAATAACTGCTTTAACATAGTTATGCTTCATGGTCAGGAGGCAGATATAAGAAGCAGTGATAAGTATGAAAATATATCTTTAAGATTTCTTAGGAATAAAGGGATAGACTATCTTGCACTTGGGCATATACATTCTTATAAGAAGGAAACTCTGGATGCGCGGGGTATATATTGTTATTCCGGATGTCTTGAGGGAAGGGGTTTTGATGAGTGCGGTGAGCATGGTTTTGTTGTTCTTGATGTAAAAGATAACCGGCTTGTAAGCCATGAATTAATTCCAATAGCATCAAGGTGTCTGTATGAGGTTGAAGTCGATATATCAGAGTGTATGAATTCATCGGAAATAGTCAATAATATCCGCACAGTTCTTGATACGAAGAATTATAGCAGCTCAAGCATGATTAAGGTTGTGCTGGCAGGGAATACAGATGTCAACTGTGAAAAGAATATTGATTATATTACGATGATGTTCCGTGATGAATATTATTATTTTAAGCTGTACGACCATTCGGGTATCAGGATAGATTATGACAGTTTTATGAATGACAGTTCCATAAAGGGGGAATTTGTGCGGCTTGTAAAGGCTGATGATATTATAGATGAAGATACGAAAGCCGCTGTTATAAGTATTGGTATAAATGCGCTTGCAGGAGAGGATTATATATGAAGTTAGTAAGTCTGCATATAGATAATTTCGGTAAGTTTAATAACTTTGACCTTGACTTTAACGATGGACTTAATCAGTTTGTCAAAGATAATGGCTGGGGCAAGAGTACGCTGACAGCATTTATCAAGGTTATGTTTTATGGGTTCGATAATTCTGCTAAGAGGGATTTTTACGAAAATGAGAAGAAGCGCTATAAGCCGTGGAATGGCGGTGTATATGGCGGTAATATAACATTTATGGCTGATAATAAATGTTACACTATATATAGAACATTTGAAAATAAGGATAAAGATGATACATTCAGACTAATTGACTACAGAACAAGATTAAAGTCGGATGATTATAGTTCAAATGCCGGATATGAACTTTTTAAAATTGATAGTGATACATTTAAAAAGACATTATGCATATATGAAAACAACTGTACAACTGAGAGTACAGGAGATATAGAAGCACTTCTTGGCGATGAACATTCAGATACGGATGATGTAAATAACTTTAATAAGGTTATTAAAAATATGGATGACAGGCTTAATGCATTAAGCCCTGCAAGAAAAACAGGGGAGCTTTATAAGCAGAAGGAAAAGATAGCTGCGATACAGGCTGAATTAAAGGAAATGTCAGTGTTAGAAGAAAGTATTGATGCGACACTGGCTTATATAAGTGGTAAAGAAAAGAATGTGCAGATGCTTGCAAAAGAAAAAAAGCATATTAAAGAACAGCTTGATAAGGCAGGCAGTTATAATGATATGCAGGGCATTTTAAAGCAGTATGACATATACAGCAGACAGCTTGAAGAAAAGAAGCAGGCATATGAGGAAAAGCTTGAGGCTGTGGGCGGGCTTCCTTCTGCAAGGGAAGTCAGTGTTAATATGCAGTATGCTGACAGAGTTCTTGATACATATAGCAGATTGAAGGCGCTGGAGCTTAACCGCACACAATATGACAGGCTGCGTGAGCTTAAAGAAGAGGTAGCGGACTATTCGCATGACGAGATAAAGCAGCAGATAGATAATATTAAAAGGCTGGATACGTTAAAGTCCAAGATACAAAGTGAAATATCAAGGGCAAATGAGTATGAGAACCAGTACAGACAGAACAGGGATGTAAACCGTCCTGATAATTATAATGTACATAGAAAACAGAAAAATAAGAAAAACCGTACACATTTATCATCAGGATTGCTGGCAGCTTTAGCAGGTGTGATATGTCTTGTGGCAGGTGGTACATTATCAGGTGGAAGTATGCTTTTAAAGGCTGTTTTAATATTGTTTGGCATTGTATTTATAAGTGCAGGTGTTCTTTATTCTTTAAAGCAGAATAGCAGACAGTGTGGAAGGACAGATAATAAAAGAGAACGTAATAACGTTTATATGACAGAACCTTACATAGATACAGAAAAACTTGAAGCTATGCGTAGTAATATCAACAGATTAAAGGGCAGTTATAAAAAGCAGTATTCAGATGTAAGTAACTGGCTTAAGGCTCACAATATAGAATTCGATGATGATATAGTGTATACACTTTCAACCATAGATAATAAGCTGTGCGAATATGACAGGCTTGTGGAGCAGCAGCATAATTATGCAATACAGTATAAAAATTCGGATATTAATACATATGTCACTAATATATGTACATTTATAAGTAAATTCAATGAATATGTCTCACCACAGCTTAGTTATATGTTAAGCGGCAAAAGTGATGACCTTGATATAATGCTTCTTATAAAAGAATGTATTAACTGCCTTTATAAAATGAAGCAGAATATTGAAATAATCGGACATATAAGGAAAGAATATGATGATGCTTATGACATATTAAATACATTTGAAAATGAACATAAGGATATTCATATGCTGTATGAGCAGGCGTTAGGAGATGATGTTAAGCAAAACCAGAATATGTCTGTACTTAATGGGCAGCTTGATGATATAATGGAACAGACAGAGCAGTGTAACGCAGATATAGCAGACTATACATCACGCCTCACTGCATATCAGGACAGACTTGACGAACTTTCTGATAGAAAGAATGAGCTTTCGGAATTGCAGGAGGACTATGAGGCACGTTTAAATAATTATAATAATCTTAAGCTTGCAAGAGAATATCTGATAAAGGCAAGAATATCATTTTCGTGTAAGTATCAGGTACCTGTGAATAATAAGTTTAATGAGTATATAGATATATGTAATAAAGGCGCAGAAGTCCATAGTGCATATAGTCTGGATATTAACAATAAGCTGCTTAAAAATGAGTATGGACAGGAAAGAGAGCTGCGTTTCTTTAGTTCGGGTTCTAAGGATATAGCTGGTTTATGTTTAAGGCTCGCATTTATTAATGCAATGTATAGGGATGATTTTCCGTTTATAATTATGGATGACCCATTTGTTAATATGGATGATAATATTATAAATGGTGCTAAAATGCTTATAGAAACACTGTCGGAGGATTATCAGATATTATATTTTACGTGTCATAGGAGCAGAATGGTAAATTAATAATCAATTATCGTCTGGTTTAAAGCTAATAAAGTTACTATTCAGAGTAGATTTTGAAAAAACTGCGTATTTCTTCGATGTGGTGTATCCGTTATATAAAATTTGAATAGTAACAAAGTAATATAGGTGAGTTATTGTAATAAAAGGAGAATAAGTATGAATGAAGATATGTTAAGAGTTGGTGTAATAACATCCACACATGGGATAAGAGGAGAAGTTAAGGTATTTCCTACAACAGACGACCCGGCAAGATTTAAGAAGTTAAAGGGATGTGTAATAGCGGGAAGAAGAGGCAATGTCAATGTTACAGTGCAGTCTGTTAAGTTTTTCAAGCAGTATGTTATATTAAAATTTAAGGAATTCGACAACATTAATGACATTGAAATATATATAAAGTGTGACCTGCTTGTAACAAGAGATAATGCTGTTAAGTGTGAGCCGGGTGAATATTTCATATGTGACCTTATTGGTCTTAGTGTTATAACAGATGAGGGTGAAATTCTTGGAAAGCTTACAGATGTTATAGAAACAGGTGCTAACAATGTGTATGAAGTAACTGCCGACAATGGTAAGGTATATTATCTTCCGGTTATTGATGATTGTATACTTGCACATGACCTTGATAAAGGGACTGTTACGGTTCATGTATTAAAAGGGCTGCTGGATATTAATAATTAGTTTATGAAAATAGTACTTGCATATTTTGTAAGTATATGTTATTCTTATCAAGTTGTGAAAAGAGACAGTCCTCTGTTGTGCAGGTCACATTAAGAATGTCGAAATAATAAGGAGGTCACACATGAATACAATTATTAAGAACATCGAAGATGCTCAGCTTAAGGCTGAAGTACCAGCATTCAACGTTGGTGATACTGTTAGAGTATCTGCTAAGATTAAGGAAGGAAACCGTGAAAGAATTCAGGTATTTGAAGGAACTGTTTTAAAGAAGCAGGGAACTGGAGTACGTGCTACATTCACAGTTAGAAAGATTTCTAACGGAATCGGTGTAGAAAAGACATGGCCATTACATTCACCTATCGTAGAGAAGGTTGAAGTTATCAGACGTGGTAAGGCTAGAAGAGCTAAGTTATTCTACTTACGTCAGAGAACAGGTAAGGCTGCAAAGGTTAAAGAATTAGTTAGATAATTATAATAATTCTATTATAAAATGAGGTTGTAACAGGTTTCTACCTGAATTACAACCTCATTTTATTATAAATATTTATTTTTGAGTTTAAGAAGTAACATTGGTTCCAAGAGATAACGCACAACCTTCTCCATGTTTATCGCAGTGATAAATTATATTATAGCCACCTGTATATATATCTTTTGTAATCATATAAAAACCGGCCTGCAGTTTTGCTTTAGAGCCATCAAGGAAATTTATTTCTCTTCTATAATAGTTTCTATCCTCGTGAATATCAGGAACTGCTGGATTGAACTGGCCAGTTAAGGTATAATCAGCCTGGATTTCATTAAAATAATTCTGAAGATTAGCCCAGTCAGCGGCCACTCTTGCTTTATGAATATGCTTAATTAAAGAAGGGCTTAGTATACCGACAAGCACAGCCATAATGGCAATAACAACAATGAGTTCAACTAATGAGAAACCTTTATTGTGATTATTTTTATTATGTTTATCAAAAGAATTACGTAAATGTATCATATAGTATCCTCCTTTTTTATATTTGTATATATATTAAGCCGTGGTCAAAAGCCCTCGAATTAATCTCAAGGGATTATAAATTGTACATAATAATAAGTCAATAAAATAAATATAAAATTTTTTGATTATATGCTATGATATGTGTATTAAAAGCCCTCGACTTTGATACCTACGGATTGTTCCTTGCTACGCACTCCCACAATCCCTGGTATCATAGTAATATAAAATAAATTTTAATAGAAATGGAGATTTTAATGTATTTAGACATCTTAGGATTAATAGGTGCATGTTCGTATGCACTTGACTGCGTAGAAGCAGAGCTTGTACACTCAACTAATAAACACTCTAAACGAGTTGCATATATGAGTGTGTGTATTGCAATGAATATGGGGATTAAGGATGAAAGCCTGCAGGATCTGGCAGCTTGTGCACTTATGCACGACAATGCACTTACACAATATATCAAGGAAGAACTGCATAATAACTATATAGATATACATGGTAAGCAGAAGCTGCTTCCACAGGTAGGACAGCATTGCATACTTGGTGAGCAGAATATAAAAGAGCTTCCATTTAATACTGATGTTACGAATGTTATTCTTTATCACCATGAAAATGCAGATGGAAGTGGAATATTTGGTAAAAAATGGAACGAAATTCCTTTGTTTTCCAGAATTATACATATGTGTGATATATTAGATCTCGCGTGCTGTAACACTATTAATTCTGATAATTATGCAGAAGCTGATTTCAATCAATATTTACAATACTGGAATAAAATACAATACTTTCTTGAAAATGTTCGTGGCAGGCTTGTCGATGATGAATGTATAGATTCATTTTTACAGGTATTCTCTTCTGATAATATTAGTGAGCTTGACTCAGATAATATAGAAAATAATCTATGGAGCAGAGTTCCACGAATGAATAAGGAGCTTAACTTTATGCAGCTAAAGCAGATTGCAAAGTTTTTCGCAGGAATCATAGATTATAAGTCACCATTTACAAGTACACATTCTATTGGTGTTGCAATGATAGCAGAGAAGCTTGCAAGATATATGGGGCTTGGAGAGGAAACTGCACAGAAAATGTATCTGGCTGGAGCATTGCATGATATTGGCAAGGTAGCCATAGGTAATGATATATTAGAGAAGCCAGATAAACTTACAGACGAAGAATATTCTGTTATGAAACATCACGCAGCTTATACCTACTATATATTATCTGATATTAATGGATTTGATGAGATACGTGACTGGGCGGCTTTTCATCATGAAAGGCTTGATGGCTCTGGCTATCCTTTTGGCAAAACAGCAGAAGACCTAAATATTGAGGAACGCATAATGGCTGGTGTTGATATATATCAGGCACTTACAGAAAGCCGTCCCTATAAAAGTGGAATGCCACACAATAAAGCATGCGGCATTCTGTATGATATGGCAGATAAAGGGTGGATTGATTCTAATGTAGTTGTAAATATAGATAAATGCTTTGCTAATGAAGCTGATATGTTGTAATCAGTTATATTATTATTCAGAATGGAGACAATATGAACAATAAAAAAGTTGTATCAGCCGTTATAGCATCAATATCAGATGATATTCCAGAATTAAAGGTTATCCAGATGCCATTTTTATATTCAGATGCGCAGGATATGTGGGATGTGTTAAATGGTGACGAAGGATTACAGTTTATAACCGCTATTGATGAAAGTAATCTCGGTATTAAAACATTATTATGGTATGATGCAGGAGCCAGAAGTTTTTATTCCGTAAAACCTGTTATGAATATACAGGATTTGTCTGGTTTAAACATAAGAGTACAGGAATCAGAGCTTATGTCGGAAATAATAGAAATGTTAGAAATCCATCCTATACCAATGCATTAATTAATACTAAAAATGATGATAAAATAAACAGAAAAACTGTTGGAGTAGGTATAGGAAATATTGCATATCGAATAAAAGGTATGTACAATAATAGTGGTATAAATATTTACAGTATAAAAGAACATGGAACAGTTATACAAATATTTTTTAATAATTGCAGCGATAATATTGATTGGGTGAAGTGGATATGTAATGTAATAATATAACTGGCAGTCAGAAATTGGTATACATTGGGTGCTGTAGAATAATGTATAGTTTTAAATGTTGTGTTGTATTATAGAATAATATATGTATAAAGAAATGCAGGATTATAAGAAGTATACTTGAAATGTATAAAAAGAACGCAGTGGTGGAGATAAAATGAGTAATAAAGAGAATGGTAATATAGATGACAATATAAATAATAACTTAAATGATAATAATACGGATGACAGTACAAATAATAATATAAATAATATTAGCAGTGACAAAAAAGCCTGCTTTCATCTTCCGGGGCTGTTTGAATTCTATGAGCTTTATAAAGTATTCCTGCCATTGTTCTATGAGCACAGGGAGTATTTTTATGACTGGTGTGATATAGGTTCTATATATGGTGCTCCGGCAGATTGTATCTGGGGTGGCGGTCGTGCAGGGTATGGCGACGGTGATGCCAGAGAGGTATTTTCACTTATGGCAGAATATGGAATATCGGCAAGACTTACATTCAGTAATTCACTTCTTACGAGGGAACATTTGTCAGATGTAAAGTGTAATAAGTTGTGTGAATTATTAAATGCAGCATCGGAATTACATAGTAGTTATAAGGTTACAGATGATTATTTGGTTACATCTGAATATGCATCTGAAGATTATTCTATAGATAATTCGATAAAAGATAATGCATTTGAAAATGAAATTAACAACAATCAAATTAAAGATGATAAAATAAGAAACGAAAAAATTAAACATAATAAAATTAAGAATGAAAATGTAAATGTAAAAAATGGAATTATAGTTCATTCAGACATTCTGCTGGACTATTTAAAAAATAAATATCCAGAGTTTTATTTTGTTTCATCTACAACCAAGGTGCTGACAGATTATAATGATTTGCTGGATGAGGTAAACAGGGACGATTTTAATTATGTTGTGCCTGATTTCCGTTTAAATAAATGTTTTGACAAGCTGGATACAATGACACAGGAACAGAAATGTAAGATAGAATTCTTGTGTAATGAGTGCTGCTGGTTTGGCTGTTATGACAGGAAAGCATGTTATGAGGCGGTCAGCCGTATGAATCTTGGTGAGAATTGTCCAGGGCATATATGTGTGTCGCCTGATGCGGGGGAAGGGTATAGATTTTCCAAAGCGATGAGTAATCCTGCATTTATAAGTGTTGATGATATTTGTAATATTTACTTGCCAAAGGGGTTCTCAAACTTTAAAATAGAGGGAAGAGGACTGGGAAGTGCACTTGTTCTTGAATTTCTGCTTTATTATATGACAAAGACAGAATATCAGATTAATGTAAGGGAAGCAATATATCTGGATAATATGCTGGATTTATTCTGATAGAGAATGGGAATAAAGGTATTGACATTCATTAAATATTTGCTCTAATAACACAAGTCGGAAGGTATACAACAGGTGTTATTAATCTTGAATTAATCGTAGTTGATTATTGATATGTGTATGATATTTAAGCGATACAAGTCAGAAATTCCCGGATGGACATATGATTATTATGAGCCAGATAAGACAATTTAAGGTCTTATCTGGCTCTATTTTTTTAGGAGGTATTATGGATTTATTAAAAGATAACTTGAGAAAACTTTATCTTCGTTTTTTAATTACATCTCTTGGAAGTCCGGTGGTGTTGCCATTATCGTACTTGATATTGTATTTGTATTTCCATTACAGATGGGCATAGGCGGTGTGGCACTTGCATCAGCTATAGGTATGGTTATTCAGGTGATTGTTGAAATAACACATTTTCTTGGAAAAAATAATCAGTTAAAGTTCATAAAGCCAAAGCATATTGTATCAAGTGTAGGACAGATTATAAGCAACGGAATTCCAAGCTTTTTTAATGAATTTGCAAACGGCTTTATTGTACAGCTTTTTAATATACAGATATTAAAGTATTGCGGGGATACGGCATTATCGATATATAGTGTAATATCTAACTGTGTAATCCTGTTTAACTCATTATTCACAGGTGTCGGACAGTCAATTCAGCCGGTTATCGCAACAAATTTCCTCAGCCTTGAAAGCGGTCAATGCCTACAAAAGGAAAGGTACTCCTGTAACTGAGATTTTTCAATACATGTTTCTGCTGATTTTCTCCAACAGAAGCATGTATATGAGTCTGCTCACAGGAAAAAATACCCCTAATTTTGCAAAAGATACCGTGTATCGTTTTATGAAAATGGTTCAAATTAACTGGATGCATTTATGAATGCACTTCCTGAATTGTTGAAAACGAAACTGCAAGTTGCTTAAGGTCTGAACATTGACAACTGAATAACTGCCAGGTATTGAATTTTCAAGGTGCATAGTTAAAATTTATGTGCGAAGTTTGAGTTAAAGAAATGTATAGAATTGAGAAATGCTTATTTAGAACTGGAACGTATTCCTGATATGCTTAGTGTGAAAGCCGTTAAAACATCTGAAAAATGGAAAAGTATATTAAGGAAATCAGATGAAATTAAAGAGCTGCTTTATTGGTAAAAATATTATTTGTTTTGATAATTTTATAATGTCATATTTCACTCATTAGATGTAACTTAGTTGCATTTATGTTAAAATACTGTTGCTAAGTTAAAGTAATTGCTATAAAGAATTTGTGGAGGTGCTGACTTATGAAAATACATATTATTGGTTGCAGTGGTTCTGGAAAAACCTATTTA
>ERZ860508.87-NODE-87-length-83881-cov-18.055973_pt1 | contig 83881 bp, 65 predicted proteins | sample MGYA00509976_ERZ860508 | MGnify/ENA primary metagenome ERZ860508 (study PRJEB30046, sample SAMN00715242) | human gut metagenome | study: EMG produced TPA metagenomics assembly of the A metagenome-wide association study of gut microbiota in type 2...
TACTTTGTGTATGAATTAGTTGGCTGATTTTGTAATATTTAATGAATGTCCCTATAAAAACATTATTCCGGCAAAACAATATTACCGGAATAAATTTTCTTTATGTTATCCTTTTTCAGATTAGGTATTTGGAAAAGCAACCATCTTAACAACCATAAAAGTTGTACACATTATAAATTATTTCTCATTCTTTCTACAAAATCATGAATAATGGAATACAAAATCTCCAAAGAATTCTCCTCATAACAAAGAGTTTCCAAAGGACACCAACCTGTCCGGTCCCTATTCTGAATACGAGGAACTACCTGCATACAATCTAGCTTTATATTCGCACGCCGCAATAAAACCAATGCAGGTTCACTGATAATATCTGTATAAACTTCCTGTACTCTACCTAATACCATCAAAACAGCAGCAGCTTTTCCTATCACCTTGTCAGCAATCTGAGCCCCACGCAGAAAAGCCGGATCCGTATTCAACAAATCATACAAATCAGTTATTCCACGCTGTGTAAAAGTGCTGATTTCCTTATTCTTTATTACACAAGAATAATTACCTTCATGCAACAGTTTGATTAATTTATCCATTTTTTATTTCATTCAAATAACACGATGCATTTCGTGTCCTTCCACATAAATGGCACTGAACGGACGTGCCGGACAAAGATTTTCACAAGCGCCACAACCGATGCAACGTTCTGTATTCACAACCGGTATTTTAGGTGAACTTTCATCATTCTCATCTTTAGGTATCATTTGAATAGCACCAGTAGGACAATGACGAGCACAATTTCCACAACTTACCTTATCCGTATTCACTATACAATTTTGAGCAATCCACACGGCATGCCCTATTTGAATAGCCGACTTTTCAGCCAAACTAGTCAAATGAATGGCATCAGTAGGACATACTTCTGCACATTTCGCACATTCGGGGCGACAATATCCACGTTCATAGGACATCTCAGGCTGCATCAACCGCTTCAGATCACCCGATGGACGCAATACCTGATTAGGGCACACCGACACACAAAGCTGACAAGCCGTACAATGCTGTGCAAAATGACGAAGACCTCTCGCTCCTGCAGGAACAATAGAAGTGGCACGTTTAGGATTCTTTTTATCAATAAGAGGCGCCAATCCTCCATCCACTTTCTTTTCCTGCGCTTTCATTACGGCACTTGTAGCAAGTAAAGCAGAAACCGTAAAAAAATTTCGCCGCGACGTATTCACCTTTTCTGAATTTGAAGACGATTGAGAAGCTGACTGACCTGTTTCTTCTCTTCTCAAAACCTGCTTTTTCTGAATTATTGCTCCAGATACATACTTTATCGCATCCTGACGACATTTACCTAAACAATCCATACAAGCAACACAACGGGAATAATCAATCTCATGTGCTTTGGGATTAATGCAGGAAGACTTGCAATTACGAGCACAAAGTCCGCAACCATTACATTTAGACGTATCAATAACCGGTTTAAAATAAGAATATCTAGATAAGAGTCCCAATACTGTACCCACCGGACAAATGGTATTGCAATAAGTTCTTCCTCCACGCCATGCCAAAATAAAAAGCACTATCACAGTACCCACTGCAACTACAAAAGTAGAAAGACCTTTCATCCAAACATCTACCGAATAAAAAGCATAACTGTCTACACGCTCCGCCCACAGGGCAAGTACATTGTTCCCCCACTGATACAAAGGTGTCAGCAGGTTAGAAATGATACGGCCGTATGCACTGTAAGGAGCAATCAATGCCGTCAATGAAACTACCCCTGCTACCAAAGCGACGATAAACACCGCCAATACCCCATAGCGCAACCACGACAAAGCAGGCGAGTAGTGGAAACGATTCTTCTTTACCTTTCCCGAAACCCAGGAAATGATATCTTGAAACACCCCTAACGGACAGATAACCGAACAATAGACACGCCCCAAAAGCAGAGTCAACAAAACAAGGGCTATCACCACCCCCACATTCAATGCCAGCACGGCAGGAAGGAACTGTATTTTCGCCATCCAGCCAAACCAACCATGCACAGTTCCTGTAAAATCCAAAAACAGCAACGTGATCATTGTAAAGAACAAAAGGGCGGCGGCAAGTCTTATTTTACGTAACATAAGCATTCGTTATTTTATCATGTTTATCCATTCCATTATAAAGTCTCTTGTTTCAACTGTTCCACATATGCGTCTATGCGATGCAGTTCTTTGGGAATATCAATGCTTTGAGGGCAATGCGGATTACACTGGTTACATCCGGTACAATGGCTTGCCTGCCGCAGTTTGGGCACACTACGATCATAACCTATCAGGAAAGCACGCCGTGCACGGCGGTAATTCTCATCCTGACTGCTTTTAGGCACATTTCCTTCGTTGACACATTTATTATAATGCACCAGAATTGCCGGAATATCCAACCCGTAAGGACAGGGCATACAATATTTGCAGTCATTGCAAGGAATCGTAGGGAACTTCAGCATCAATTGGGCTGTTTCTTCCAAGAACTCTTTTTCTTCCTCATTCAAAGGTTCCAAGGGCGAATAAGTCCGAAGGTTATCCTGCAAATGTTCCATATAAGTCATTCCACTCAACACACACAACACGTTGGGATACGTACCGGCAAAACGGAACGCCCACGATGCCACACTGTTCTCCGGGCGACGCTGCTTCAAGCGCGCCACCAGGTGGTCGTTCAGTTTAGACAAACGTCCTCCCAACAGCGGCTCCATAATCACAGCCGGAATTCCACGCTTGGCCAACTCTCCATACAAATATTCCGCGTTAACATTTCTACCCGAAGCATGGCGCCAATCTACATAGTTCATCTGAATTTGCACAAAATCCCATTTCACATCCAGCGACAGCAAATAATCAAACACTTCCACCGATCCGTGAAATGACCATCCCAAATTACGAATACGGCCTTCTTCACGCTCTTTTAGTAAAAAGTCAAGGACTCCATTGTCAATATAACGGTCATGGAAAGTCTTGATCCCTTCCCCTCCACCTACGGAATGAAGCAAATAATAATCCAGATAATCCGTCTGCAATTCTTTCATCGACTGATGATACATCTTGATGGAATTCTCACGAGTATAGTTTTGGAAATTGGACATCTTTGTCGCAATCAAGAGCTTTTCGCGGGGATAACGTTTCAAGGCCGCACCGGTGGCTCTTTCAGAAAACCCTTGGCAATAAACAGGAGATGTATCGAAATAATTCACTCCGTGAGCGATAGCATAATCCACCAGTTCATTCACCGCATCCTGATCTATCACATTTCCATCGCTGTCCGGTGCAGGTTTCAACGGCCAGCGCATACATCCATATCCTAAAAGTGAGACACGCTCCCCTTTGGGAGAAACGCGATACGTCATTTTATCCACAGGCACTTCGCCCAACACAGAAGCCTCGGATGAAGCCGGTTTCCCTTCGGATGCACAACCATACAGGGCTGCCGCCGATGCAGCCGCACTGACGCCTACTATCTTCAGAAACTTCCTGCGGCTCATTTCCTCTTTATCTCTCTTTTCCATAACCTTTTTTTATACTTAAGCACTGATTACCAATATTCGCAAAGATAAAAAGATTCCTTGATATTTATTGCGGAAAAGCACCTCATAATTACATAAAATGCGCACATAGTGCCACATGAATAATATTCTATCATAAAATGCCAAAAACTTCTTTCATTTTTGCATAATTCCAAACATACAGATCATTATTCTTCAAAAAAATACCATCCCATGAAAAAACTACTTCCGGCAAACTTATGCCTCTTCTCTTCCTTTCCGCTCCGGGTATAGGAACAAGATATTCTGATAGCTACTCCGAACACCTCCCTGCCGTTGTCCGTTCCCGAAAACGTGAAGCCATTATTACCTACAAGAAAATCCCTCCGATGATACAGCTGGGCAATTTATCATACCGTCTCATCTCGCCTTACAATGATAGAGGTGCTTTCTCACTGATGCTCTACACCCCACAGAAAAAACATGCCGTGTTCTTGCCTACAAGATTCAGCATTATTGCAATCAGATTATTCCCCGTTTCCGCATGGACAGGCTGAAAGCCGACAAGCAATACCGCATCACGGAACTAAACCGGAAAAGATGCCCGTCCGCTGCCACTGGACAACAAAATGTTCTCCGGAAGAATACTGATGAAACAAGGTGTCGAGCTACCGCTACAACATGAGTACGCCAGCCGCATACTGGAGCCGCCCGAAGTGAGCTAAACCTTCCGGTTGATATTGACAGACAAAAAGAGGATGTCAAAACTCTGTTTTTGAAAATATGAACTTATAATCTGGCATTTGAACATCCTAAAAGGCTAAAGAAAGGGCCGTATCATTACTCAATACAGAGCTTGATACGACCCTTTTTTAAGTGTTATAAATACGATCTGTAACTTTGCGGGGTAGCCATTTTAGTTTTGACACATTTACCCTTTTTTGTCTATCAGTCCATTCCGATACGTTTCATCAACTCATCATATTCCTTCTCTTCCCTGCACAACGGCCTGTACCAGGTATATTTCAACACCACGGTGGTCACCACCAGCAGCAACACCGACGCAATGAGTCCCCCCGTACCGCGCACCACCAGATACATGGGCACAATAGTGAGACAGCACTGCCACACGATACCAATCGCCACATTGAACATATCCCGCTTGAAATGGCGGTTGCGCGTCACCTGCGGATAGCGTGCTACCGCCTTGGCCGCCACCGGTTTCCACCACCCCCACGGACGTACCCGGATATAGAAGTTCACCAGCGTCTCCTCGTCAGTAGGAGGTGCCGAATACGTACCCACGATACAACCCACCAGCGAAATGCCGAACAACACGGGGAAAAAATAAAGTACCAGCGAATCGGGCACCGTGAACTTCATCACAATGGCAGCCACCACACCCGAGGTCATTCCCCAGAAATACCCTTCACCATTAAACCGCCACCAGTGCCACTTCAACACATTGGCGGCAATATATCCGCCGAACAACGCGCCCACAATCCACTGGAAAATCTCGTTGATATCCTTCAGAAAAAAGCCCATCACCGTACTGATAACCACCACCAGTACCGAAACGAGGTAACTCGCCCGTATCTGTGTTCTGACGGAAGCCCCTGGGGTGATATACTTCAGATAAATATCATTCACCACATAGGCCGGTGCCGCATTCACCGTAGAAGCGAATGTAGACATGAATGCCGACAGCAATCCTGCCAGTAACAAACCCGCCAGCCCCACCGGCACATACTTCGTAATCAGGTGAGGAAGAATTGTTTCGAAATCCGTGTGGACAGCCGTCATCTGTTCCAGTCCTCCATCCACTTTAAAGAAATAGATAGCCAGCAACGCAAACCCCATAATCATCAGATAACGCGGAATCAGCAGAATGACCGATACCGAACCGCTCATCAGCGCCGCCTCCTTGGGTGACTTGCACGACAGGATCTTCTGCATGTCATAGTTCGGAGCAGGTCCCGCCATGCTCATAAAAATCCCTTTCAGCAACGCCATCATCACAAAGACACCCATCAGGCTGTAAGGTTCGTCCGCCATGCGTTCCGTCAGCAAACTCATCCGTTCACTCCAGTCAATGTCCAGCGTCCAGCCGAAGAAAGGCGACTCCCACCCTGCAGGCACAAATTCCCGGATCATTTCAGGAGCCACCATGTTCATCCCGATAATGGCAATGACCACACCCGCCACCGTCATGATGAGGAACTGCACCACATCCGTCCACACAATGCTGAGCATACCGCCCAGCATCACATAGAAGGTAGCAATGGCCGTAAAGAAAATGCCGTAAAAATGAGGCACATATTGTACCGGAATATCCCAGGGCACATACTGCGACACTACCTCCCACGGAAAAAAGATCTCCATGAACTTGCCGATTCCGATAAACCCGTAGCTCAAGAAGCCCAGCACGCTGAGCAGAGCAAAGACAATGACAATAGTATGCGAGAGCGTAGCCCCCCGCCCCTGCCCGAAACGGGTCTTTATCCATTCGGCGCCCGTCAGCACATTGCTCCGGCGGAGCCACACCGACAGATAGACCATCAGGAAAATTTGATTGAACACGGGCCACAACCATGGAATCCACAGACTTTTGAACCCATAAGCAAAAGCCCAATACACCATCAGCATGGTGCCGGTAATATCAAACATGCCCGATGCATTCGACAGCCCCAACATATAAAACGGCAACGACTTTCCGCCCAAAAAATAAGAATCCATATTCTTTGCCGCCTTCTTTTTCAAAAACAACCCGATGGCGACAATAACCATCAGATAAGCACAAATAATCAGAATATCAACGATATGCAATTTCATAGTATCCGCTTCATCTTTTATTCAAACACCTGTGTCATGGGGCGTCCTATCCACACCTGCGGTTGCTCCAGATTGAAAACAGATGCTATAGTAGACGCACAGTCAAACTGCATCATGCTCTCTTCGAAAGCTCCCCCCTTCTTGATGTTCTTTCCGGCGATAATGAACGGCGTTTCCATCTCCTCCATGGTCTTTCCGCCATGTCCCTTATTGATTCCCCCATGATCAGCGGTGACAATAATGATGCTGTTTTCATAAATACCCGCTTCCTTGATGGCATCCACAATACGGCCCACATAGCCGTCCAGTTCTTTCAGTTTGGCATAATAAGCCGGAGTATCGTGTCCGTCACCGTGCCCTACGTGGTCAGGGTTGTCGAAACAGAAAGCACTCAACACCGGTTTCTTCTGCATAATATACTCACAGGCCATGTCACACAAAGCCGTAGGATGCGTGTTATAGTCGGGTGCCTGCGCATGATGGTTCAAAGCCAGCGTATCTACCAGATACTTGATACCATCCCATTCATACAGTACGCCCATCTCGGCATCGGGAGCCGCCTTGCGCAACTCGCTGAACACGGTGGGGAAAATGCCATGCTCGTTCAGCACACGCGAAGGTAGTTCGGGCGTTCTTGATCCCCACTCCGTGTACCCGTGCAGTTCAGGACCTGCCCCCATAAACATGGAAGCCCAATTTACAGCACTGGATGAAGGAAGTACACTGCGTTTTTTCAACGTGTAGCATCCGGCATCCATCAACGCCTTCACGTTCGGCATATCCGCCTTTGCCACACTGTAGGCGCCCCATCCGTCCAAACCGATGACAAACACATGTTCCGCTTTCCATTCCGGAGCCTTCCGGCAACCCGACAACACCATTACGGCTATGCACATAGCCCATAAAGCAATCTTTTTCATACAATATCTATTTTGGGTTTATAATTACAAAATTAGCCATTTATTCCCTTTCGACAAGAAAATAAATGGCATTATCCACTTCTCTTTCCACCTAAAAAACAGCCATTCCGCATTAAAAACGACTTTATCTTATCAATGCCTTTATATTCCTTCTATTTTACCCGTTCAGAAATGCCTCGTTGCGATCTATCAACGCGTTCACCGCCGCCACTGAAGCTGCGGAACGCAATCCGTCGGCAGGCGTGTGCAGACAGTAGTCCACCAAGCGATCCACCGTAGAAACCGCCACGTGCATCCGCGTGTCGCTGGAGGCATAATAGATGTATACCGTACCGTCGTCATCGGCTATCCATCCGTTCGAGAAAAGCACATTGGACACATCGCCCACCCTTTCCCCCGCCAGCGGAGCCAGCAGATAGCCGGCTGGTTCAGCTATGACGCGCCACGGTTCATCGGCTGCGGTCATATACAGATAGAGCACATAGCGCAGTCCGGCGGCACATCCGCGTACTCCGTGCGCCAGGTGCAGCCATCCTTGGGAGGTGCGGATGGGGTGCGGTCCCTCTCCGTTCTTCACCTCTTTGATCGTGTGATAATAACGGTGGTTTATTATCATTTCCTCCTTCACCTCCGCCCGGGTGATGTCGTCTATCAACGCCCATCCTATTCCTCCCCCATTTCCGGCATTAATAAAATCATCCTGCGGACGGGTGTAGAGGGCATATTTCCCATTCACAAATTCGGGATGCAACACCACATTGCGCTGTTGGCTCGCCGCTTTCAAGTCGGGCAACCGTTCCCAGTCCACCAGATTGCGCGTGCGTACGATTCCCGCCTTTGCCACCGCCGCCGACAGATCTCCCGCCGGTGCCTTGTCATCATGGCGTTCGCTGCAAAAGATACCATAAATCCATCCATCCTGGTGAGCGGTAAGACGCATATCATACACATTGGTTTCCGCCGGATCCACATCGGGCAATACCAGCGGACGTTTCCAAAAGTGGAAATTGTCCACCCCGTTAGGGCTTTCGGCTATGGCAAAGAACGACTTCCGGTCTGCTCCCTCCACACGCACCACCATCAGATACTTTCCGTTCCATTTCAGGGCACCACTGTTCATGGTAGCATTAAAGCCGATACGCTCCATACAACAAGGGTTGGTGGCAGGGTTGAAGTCATAACGCCATTCCAGGGGAATATGCTGGCGTGTCAGTACCGGATAAACATAACGGCGGATGACACCGTTCGTTTCTTCCTGCATTTCATTAGAACGTTGCAACAACGCTTCATGGCGTTGGCGCAATGCTTCTATTTGTTTTTTGAAATATCCGTTCATATCTTATTTTCTTTTCATTGTTATCAATCCATCTTTTACAGTAAAAGAATGCTATCCAAGCATCTAGAATTATACTATTTTATCAAAAATCAATCATATTCTATACAGTGTTGTTATTGGTTCTCAGGATAAAGAGACATACGGTAAACCCGCTGGTAAATCGCATCTTCCAATTCCAATTCAAACACAACATCCTGTGTTTCAGGATCTACTTCTGTCACGCGTGCACCACGATTGCCATTGCTAAGCACATTGCTCATTCCCGGACAAATTAATCTGTTACCCGTTTGTTCCAAATATTGCACCCCGGAACGGGCCGGAGTAAAATACGCGGCACCACGCTCTTTTCCATACTGCCAAACTTGGCGAACCGTACGGTTCACTTCATCCACTTCATATTCTATGCCGCAAGTATAAATATTTTTCCTGTCTGTAAAATCCAGTTTGAAGTTACGCCCATAACCATTATTGAAATAAAGAATGTGTCCATTAGGTAATGGGACAGCTGTATGACATCCCCAAGGCCATTCAAAATCATCACAATTCTTCGTTCCGGCTATCACCTCAGGATCAGTAATAGGAGTCCCGTCGGCATGAAGAGGATTCAATAATAATTTCAAGTATTTATCTCTCCAATACCCATGAGGCGATATAATCCACTCAATACCTCCAGCTTTATTAAACTTAAAGATTCCTTGATAACGAGCTGTAGCCAGATAATCATCTCCCCACTCTACTATACCATTATTATGCGCCCAATTACTGGCACTTTGTGCAAAAGGGTCTGAGGTTAGATCATAATCGGTCATTCCATAGCGAGCCGAATCCAACATGTGCACCAAATCCCATTCTTGCAATATCTCCCCTTTTTCGGGATCCATCATAATAATAAAATCATTTATCCGTACATCTTTCCCATTGGCGATTTTAGCGGAAGTCTTGCTCACAGTCGCTAATATATTGCCTTGCTTATCTTGAGATATGGCATGATGCATAGTGTATCCCCTTTCCAGCATATCCCAATTATGAATTGTATTTCCCATCATATCCACCTCCACCATCCGATGATGGTTTCCGTCACCGGTCATATAATGTCCGTTCTGCATCCGGATCAATCCGCACCCGATTCCGATATATCGATGTTCATCCGACTTCTCCCAATCAAGAATCCAACGGATTTCTCCGTCTGCATCTATCATATAAGGGATAGAAGTGTCTGTTTCATCCTGTCCGGGGGAGTTTACCAAATTCATGCCTGGCTCCATTCGGTCATATTGAGCCTTTACCACTCTGATTTCCTTAGGCAGCCTTCTGCTTTCCAATGTTTTCGTCTGAAGCTTTAGATTGGACCGAGCACGTTCATTTCCTTGCAAATCCGTATAAATTAAAGTGATCTGGTTATTATAATTGGGATAAAGTCCCAATACCGGAATATTCTGTTTTAATCCCACATCTTTAAATGTATATTCCACGTCAGGCGTATGCTTTCCCGGTTTGCTGTGTACAATCAGTTTAATGCGTCCCAATACAGGTAATTTTACAACTACACTGGCCGATAATGGATTGCAACCGGAAGGATTGACTGTAGAACTCAATATCAAGTTGTCAATCGAAGTACCTAAGGTAGGTATAACATAAGTGCTTCCATTGGCAAATGTCAAAGTCGTTTTCCAGTTTTCCGCATCCACATCTACACTTTGGATTAACTCTTGCGGAAAAATTATCTTATTGGACTCGAATAACAAAACACATTGTTCACCTTCCTGAGAAACAGATTTCAATAAATCATTTTCCTTCAACTGGTTTTGTATATCCTGCATAGCTTGGGTACAATCCTGTTCTTCATCACGACATGACAAAAATACAAATATCATAACCAACAAAGAGCATAAATAATATCCTTTCCTTTTCATTTGGCTTCATTGTTTTTATGGGAGTGTGCCAAAACTAAACCGGGCCTATCCCATCGTCAGTTGTAGGGGAAGGGTTTACCTGCCCGAAGACACAAAGCAAACTGTTTTCGGGCGAGCGGACCTCGCCCCTGCGAACTAAACGATGGCATTATCCACGTTTTGACACACCTCTCATACTTTTTAATTATCAGTTCAATACAATCATCTCCATTCCGGCTTTTGCTCCAAATTCAAATTAGCGTCCACCTCTGCCTGAGGTATCGGGAAGTACAAGAATTTAGCTTCAAAATGGTCAAATCCTTGTGTATCCGAAATGCGGTCTGTCGGTTTATATCCTACCAATTCCTTTTCACCACTTTCATTTTCTTCGTAAATCAATTCATAATGTTGAGAATCGGTCTTGCGTTCGTGCATGATAGCTTTCAACTTAGCAGGATCATTTCCGTACCAACGAACCATATCATCCCAACGTATATTCTCTCCGGCAAATTCCAGCAATTTCTGTTTCTGGAGTTCTGTCATTATAGCATCTTTTCCACTCAAGTTTTTCTCCGGCAGCCCGGCACGTACACGAATCCGGTTAATATCTTTCATTGCTCCGCTTTCATCATTGGTTTCCAGACAAGCCTCAGCGTGGAGCAACAAAACTTCTGCAAAGCGCATAATACGTAAATTGTTGATACGTCCGGCATCGTTAGAATACATCGTACATCCTGTGGGAACCCACCAAGCTGCAAACTTCTTCATCATGAAACGCCCTTGAACACCCTCGATAACCGGATAAGCAGGAGCATATCCTTGCTTGGCAATACCATATTTGCCATCGCCTTCGGGCAGTACCGTCCATTTAAACATATCATCAAATTCCACTTTACCACCATAGAATTTTTCATCCGGCTTCACATCACCGAAATCAGAATATTTAAAGAAGCACGTAGTGTACAAACGCTTATCCCATTTGGAATCAGATCCTTCCGGACGCTGTTCGGAAATGAATTCTTTTATCAAATAGGGAGAAGGCTGCATCTTATACCAACCACCGCCAATATTCTCACCTTTCAGTGTCGGGCCAAAATAATGAGCAAGGTTGTTTCCCATAAACGAGTCGTCACTAGTGCCATTGCCCCAAGAGTCACCCGAATTACCTTTGGCATCATAATTGATTTCCCAAATAGATTCGGCATTAAATTCCGTATCGTCACGGAAGTTGTCCTCATACTTTTGAGTCAAATCGTAACCATAACCATTCATTATAATTTCAAACTCATCCTTAGCGGCCTGATAATCCCCTTTCCAGATATAAGCTTTACCCAACATGGCAATAGCCGCACCTTGAGTTACACGACCGTTCTCATCGCTTGAACGAAGCTTAGGCAAACGAGACTTGGCTTCCTTAAAGTCTGAAATAGCCTGTTCCAGCACTTCATCACCGCTAGACAGTCCATGAGTTTCCTGATCTGCATCCTGCGGGAGAGTACGGATAACCGCATCACGATAATCAGTACGCAAACGGAAGTACCAGAATCCACGTAAGAAATAAGCCTCACCTATCATTTGCTCACGTTTGGTTTCGTCCATATCAACCGTAGCCGCACGATATATGAATTCGTTCGCCATCTGAATGCCTTCATAGATGTTTCCCCAGCTCAAATCCTTTGTATTCGTTGTGTTGACAAACGACAAATATTCCCAAATATAAGGTTCTTCTCCGCGAGTGGGGTAAAGGTCGTCACCGCGCATCTGAAGATGCATGATGCCTTCCAGCCCACCATAATATCCACTGGTCATACGGCGGAAAGGATTATAAACTGCGGACAAGCCTTTCATCACATTATCCTCGGATGTCCAGAAAGTGGTCGGAGTCTGACGGTTAGGATCAATCTCATTCAGAAAGTCATCACTACAAGAAGACAACAACATTGGAGCTACAGCCAATGCAGCTATGTATTTTATAAAATTCTTTTTCATATTCTGCAAATATTACTTATTCCTAATTAGAAATTTACTTGTAAACCAAAGGTGATAGTACGTGCCATCGGATAACGACCGTCATCACAACCACGGGTCATTACACCCGAACCACCTGATGTACCGGCACCATCGGCATCTACCATACCCAAGTCAGGAGTATATCCTTTATAATCGGTTATAGTGAAAAGGTTTTCCATAGCCGTATAAACACGCACATTCTGCAAACCGGCTTTAGATACCCATACTTTGGGCAACGTATAACCTAATTCCAAAGTCTTCAAGCGCAAGAATGAACCATTTTCCAACCAACGGTCCGTATAGCCCCAGTTTGTACCATTAGGATCGCTAGTACCAAACAAACAGCGAGGAATGTCAGAATGATTGTTTTCAGTCCAGCTGTTCATGCGTTCTGCATATTGGTTTCCCGTTGATTCATTATAAACCGTACTATAATACTGGGCATTGTAAATCTTGTTGCCAAAGTTTCCGTCAAAGAACATATTCAAATCCAAACCTTTCCATTCAGCACCCAGACTTACACCCAAGTTAACTTTCGGGAAAGCAGAGCCTACATCCTGACGGTCATTATTGTCAATCTTACCATCTCCGTTATAATCCACGAAACGCAAGTCACCCGGTTGTGCATTAGGCTGGATCTTATTACCGTTCTTATCCACATACGCATCAATTTCTTGTTGGCTTTGGAATACACCATCCGTCTTTATCAAATTGAAATAACCTATGGAATGACCGGTCTTGGCATAAGTAATCGTTCCTTTGGCATGAGGATTGAATCCCTGCCATTCATCACGACTTCCGTTTACTTCCGTCAGTTCATTCTTGATAAAGGTGGCATTGACACCTACATGATAATACAAATCGCCTACATTATTACGGTGATTCAATGAAATTTCAAATCCTTTGTTTTCTACTGTACCTGCATTTACTGTAGGATTCCCACTCAAGCCAAAACTCAAAGACTGCGGCATAGACAACAACATATCTTCTGTTTTCTGAATAAAATAATCAGCACTGACACTGAACTTATTGTTCAAGAAAGCAAAATCCAAACCCAAGTTCAAAGTCTTCGTCTTTTCCCAAGTCACATTCATGGGTGAAGTCCATTCCTTACCGGTAATGGCACCTTCCCAAAGTTCTGTGCCCATCATGTTATTCATACCTTTATAAACAACAGACTGGGTAGCATAATTGCCAATGCCGCTCAAATTACCCAGTACACCATAACTGGCACGAATTTTCAATTCATTCATGGTTTCCTTGATATTTTCAAAGAAATCTTCATTCATCACATTCCAACCCAAAGATACAGACGGGAATGTGCCCCAGCGGTTTCCATCTGCAAATTTGGAAGAACCGTCCCGACGAACAGAAGCAGACAGCATATAACGATCGGCATACGAATACATCACACGCCCAAACATAGAAATCATTGTATTGGCCCACGCGCTACCCGATGTATTTTGTGAAGAAACCGAACCGGCGTCAATCACAGAGAAACCTTCCGGGAAACCCTTACGTCCTGCACCAAAACCACGCGCATTGTTACGCTGGGCAGAATAACCCACCAAAGCAGAAACCGTATGATTGCCAAACGTATTATCATAATTGATTGTATTTTCAATCAACCAATCGTTCTCCCAGTCTGTACTTTCCGACAATTCCGCTTCATTCTTTTGTGAAGTAGAACTGAAATAATAAGGAGAACTATAGGCATAATTACGTCTTGTATATTTGTTTATACCTACATTGAATTTATATTTCAATCCTTTCAAGAACAAATCCACTTCGGCATAGCCATTCAATAAAATGTCTATCCCATGTCTTTGGTAATCATAGGCTTCTGTCCAACCTACAGGATTATCTCCTCTGGTCCATTCCGGAGCGACACCCCAAGTGCCATCTTCACCATATACATTCCACATAGGCACAGCTGTCAGAGCGGAGGTATATGAAACATCTTCGTACTTCTTTTTATAGAATTTCATCATCAACGTAGTCCCCATACGCAAATGATTATTGAAAAAAGAAAAAGTATTCTTAGCACGAATGTTCCATGCCTCATAACCGGTAGTATTCACAATACCATCCTGGTTAAGATAGCTTCCCGACAGATTATAGGTCGAAGTCTTGTTTCCTCCAGATACATTCAAGCTAACCTTGCTCACCATAGCCGAGTTATAAAGTTCTTTCTGCCAGTCTGTTCCAGCACCTCCATTCCAATTCAGCAACCCTTCTGCCGAACTATAACCGGTAGCCTTTGCCAAATCGCGAAGCTGATTACCATCCATTACATCAATGTATTTGGCAACCATCTGAACGCCTGTATAGGCATCCACTGTTACACGGGCAGGAGTTTCCAAACGACCGCCTTTAGTAGTGACCAATACAACACCATTAGCAGCACGAGAACCATAAATAGCAGCAGCCGAAGCATCTTTCAACACTTCAATAGACTGAATGTCAGCGGGATCAACCATATTGATATCACCATACACACCGTCAATCACATAAAGCGGACTGGTGGCACTCAATGAACTGATACCACGGACATTAATATTCAAGCCTTCCCCCGGCTGACCGTTGGCAGCCGACACAGTAACACCGGCAACTCTTCCTTGCAAAGCAGCTGAAGCACTACGTGCAACATTTGCCTGTAACTCTTTACCGGAAACAGAAGCGACCGCACCTGTCAAATGGCTTTTCTTCACTGTACCGTAACCGATAACCACCACCTCGTCCAACAATTCACCTTCCGACAATTTCACATTAATCACACTGCGGCCATCAACCTTAACAGTTTGCTCCCGATAACCTACATAAGAGAATTTCAAAGACTGACCGGAAGCGGCCTTAATGGTATATTTGCCATCAAAATCGGTAATCACGCCATCCGTAGTTCCTACTACAACAACAGCCGCACCAATCAACGGATTATTCTCCGCATCCGTCACTGTTCCGGTAACAGTAATTTGCTGAGCATAGGCACATATACTAAGTATGCACAGCAACCATGTAAATGCAATTTGTTTCATAAATAATGTATTAGAGTTTAATTAAAAAATATTGCTGTAAAATTAACTAAAAATAGATTTCCAACACGTTATTGCTTTCGCAAACAACGGTAATGCCCCATGGATGGAAGAATAGCAGCTGAAATTAAGAATGTCTTTGTTTTCATAGTTATTTGAATTAAAAATTAACATTGCAAAGATGGCAATTCAAGCAAGCAGGAACAAATACAATTCAAGCATTAAACAATGAAATCTTATCAATATCAAAAAAAAATTCTTCAAGACAATGGAAAACACATCTGAATTGAACGTGAAATATAAAATTTTTCCACACATTATTCTTCTAATTATCAACTAATTACTGTGAAAAAACATCCATAAAGGCTCTCAACCGGTAGGTAAGCGGCGGTATCGTTCATCAATGTACAACATAACAACCGCCACACACAAAATGACAAAACTTCAATAGATGTATTTTATCAACAGGATGCAACCGTGAAAACAGTCTTATGACTTTATTGCTTCACCTTGGTGAAGCAACCGTTTCACACAGGTGGCAACGGCACTTCACTTGAGTGAAAAGGCACGTTCAGCCGAGTGGTGCAACAAATGATGCAGTCTTCTTGCATGGAAACTCCCATCCCCTTGCACGGATACTGCCGTACATATATCAAGATTACGTACCCGACATGGAAACCGATATCCGACGAACCGGCTTCTGCAAGAAAAAAACGAAAAAGCACTTCGTGGGGATACAGGAAATTCCGTCACCGCATATTACTGTTTATCAGCGCAATACAATGACGGAACAAAAAACTATTGCAGCGTAGAAATAAAAACAGAACCAACGTTACAAAGACGAACTACTCAACACAGTTCCGGTATAGGAAACCACGCTACGGGCCGGCAATGTCAAGGTATAGACACCATCGGCAGGTTGAACAGCTTCCACCGGCTCCCATTTACGGGTGTCATCGGTGACATAGCCTTGCAAAGCACCGGAAACCTGAGCGCTTTCAAGAGCCAACGAAATAACTACTTCATGATCCGCAGGGTTGATGGCTACAACCGTGTAACCGTTGTCACCATATTTATAGCCAGACACCATATAGCCTTGTTCGAAATCATATTGCGCCGAGATGCGCTTGCTTCCTACAGGGATGTAACGGGAGAAGTTGCCGAACACCTCGCAACGCTTGGTCACTTCATAGTCCACGCGGTTCTTTTCAATGTTAATCAGCCCCTCGGTGGTTCCGCCATCCGGTATAGCACCTGCCCACCACACAATAGCGCCGGTATTGGCCTCACACAAGAAACGATGGAACTTCTTCGCCCATTTCAAGCCACTGGTCATGGTAGCATCATAACTTTCCGTAGGATCGCTGATTTCGGTCAGCCACACGGGAATTCCCTTCGATTCGGCTTTGCTGAACGGTTCAATGGCAGGATCTTTCCCGGTCACAGGATCCACATAGCCGTGTCCGGCGGCAATGACGGGAAAGTTGGTGATTTTAGGATTCAGGTTCAGAATGTCGCGCACATAATTTTTACTGCCCATGATAAAGCCCAGAATGGCAGACCACTGGGCATTCTCGCCAAAGATAATCCGGGTTTCGGGATGGGTCTGTCGCAACTTGGGACCTAAGTTATTCACAATGAACGGTCCCAGCGTAGTGGTACCGGGAAGCCAGAGGCATGAGTTCCAGCTTGCCGCATACTCGGGCTCGTTGGCCGGAGAGATGGCATAGACAGGCAGACCTGCCGCTGTGTAGGCATCACAGAAATTGGAAAGATAGTCGGCAAAGGCCTGGTAGCTGCGGCGTTTCAAAAAACCTTGCGAGGTACTGCCGTTGCTTTTCATATAAGCCGGAGCAGACCAAACGGAAAAGATGAGTTTGTCCACACCGTATTCCTGCTTCGCTTTTTTCATGATCCACAACTGTCCGTTGCGCTGTGCGATGCCTTCGGCAACACGATTCTCATCACGGTTGAAATCAATATCGAAAAAAGGATCGTCCAAAGACAGATTGATATCCTCGTCCATATTAAACGTGGTTTCATCGTAATGGGGGAATACCTCGCCCCTGAGGATACTGAGGCGAAGCCCGTCCTGTCCGAACATCACATCCATGATCTCCTGACGCTTGCGGTGGGCATAAAGATAGTCGGACCAGCCGGCCTGCGCCACACCAAAACCATCGATGGTTTGTTCTTCGTTGTTCCACTGAAGAACTACGTCGGCCCCCAAGGTACTACGTGCATCGGCCGGGATTTGTTCTGCCGGAAGAGCATCGGTAACATCGGTACAGGCACAGAGGCAAGCGGCGGAAGCCGCCACGGCAAAAAGGTAAGATAGCTTTTTCATGACACTTGTCTTTTTTAAGGTTAGTATTCAAAGTTTTACCAGGTTGTAACCCAAAGGCAAAGATGGAAATTTACCGACAGACAAACCAATACTATCCGAACATATACTTATGATATTTTATCAAAATAGAGACCGTCAATATGAGAAGCCTTGTTCTGGCTATCCGAATAAAGAAAAAACAACTTACAAGCCGTTCGTAGTACCGCAAAAAGACACGGAACATTATTTCCAGGCATTCAAATCCTACAACATCCCCGAACTTTCAGAAAATCCGCTTTCTTTTAGTGCTGTCAAAATCAGGCAAGTCCATGAGAAAGTTCCGGCCGAACCTTTTAAATGATAGTCTTGTTCTTACGATAATTATCACGGAACTCTTTAGGAGTCACTCCTTTTTTCTTTTTAAAGATACGGTTGAAATTGGATAGATTATTAAAGCCACAATCATATCCTATTTCAGCTATTGACAAGGAAGAATCAACCAAAGCACGTGAAGCGGCCCCCAAGCGGATATCAGTAAGGAAATCGATAAAACTTTTGGAAGTATGCTGTTTGATAAAACGACAGAATGAGGCCTCGCTCATATTTACCATTTTAGCCACATCTGCAAGACGGATCACTTCCGAAAAATGAAAATGAACATAATCCAGCACCTTGTTCAACTTCTCGTTAGTATGCTCTTTGGAAACAGAGTTAATGGCAAACTGCCCGGTTGACAGCTCACGCATCCCTTTGTCCAATGATAATTCATGAAGAATAACAAGCAGTTTTATCAAGGAATAGAAACTATCGTTCTCGCAAGACAGCGTTTTCAACAACGGACGGACTTTCGCGATAGTCTCCCTGCTGAACACGATTCCTTTACGGGCACGGTGGAAAAGTTCCCGAATGCTGATCATCTGGTTCCTGTTCAGAATCTGGTCGGAAAGCAGATCGGAATGAAACTGAATGGTTATTTCATGGATATTCTGCGGCTTGTTGTTATAATCCCTCCAAGCATGTTCCAATTGAGGATTGGTGACCAGCACCAGTTCCTCTTCTTCTATTTCTTCTATGGAGTCTCCCACAATGCGTTGTGCGCCTTTTGCATTCTCAATATAGTTCAGTTCATATTCGGGATGTATATGTATAGGAAAATTAAAATTCGATTTCTGACGCTCTATCAAAATAAAGCAATCCTTGGCCGACAAAGGTGACACTTCTTTGAACAATTCTGTGTTTATCATATTTCTCTTTCACATTAGATCTGATCTTGTATAGCAAAGATAACATGAAATATGAAATCGGAAACAAAAAAGTGAACATATTTTTATACTAAACCTGCAAAAGTACCTTCTATAAAAACGTAGATAACACAATACACAAAAACGAGAACCGTGTTATCCACGTCATTTCCATGAGGTTGCTTCTATTTCAGACAAGCCTTCATTGCTTTAATGATCGCTGAGTCAAACCCTTCGTGATCCAATTCATTAATACCCTTGATAGTCATACCACCGGGCGTACACACCTTATCTATTTCCACACTGGGATGAGTATCATTATTCAATATCAAGGAAGCGGCTCCTTTCACAGACTGGGCAACCATTTTCTGTGCATCTTTCGGATAAATCCCCAATTCAATACCTGCCTGCATAGCTGCCTGAATATATTTCAAGACATATGCGATACCACATGAAGTCAAAGCCGTAGTAGCAGCCATCTGACTTTCAGGAATAAGCACAGCCAATCCTAATTCATTAAAGATATCCAGCATCAGTTGTTCTTGTTCCTTACTGGCGTTACGACTGGATATCAAAGTCATACTTTCCAACTGAGAAATAGCAGTATTGGGAATCAAACGGAATATGGTCTGTTCCGGACCTACACTCTTTACCAGCTGTTCGAAAGTTACACCACCTGCAATAGAAACCAATACTTGCCGGGGAGTCAAATGAACCACACTCAACACTTGGTCTATCAACCACGGCTTTACAGCCAGAATAACGATATCGGCATCCTTTATCGCTTTCGGATTTTCCGTTGTCACATTAATCTCCGGATAATCCGCCTGTAGAGTTTCCAGACTTCCGCTGAACGGATCGGCTACTGTTACATCACTCGCTGGAATGATAGTGCCTTGGGCAAGGCCGCGAGCAATGGCCCCTCCCATATTTCCCGCACCAATAATTGCTACTTTCATATTATTAAAGATTAAGTCTATAGCTACAAAGATAAGGGAAAAAAGGAGAAGAACGTATTATGAAAAGCTAAAAATAAAATTACTTTGAAGAAGATTAAATCAAAAAGTCTCGCCGGAACCGAAATGTTTCCTGACGAGACCTTATTTTCTTTCGCTGATTATTATCCCTCTTGAATCTCCAGCTTATACCAACACTTTACGAAAGCGTCCAATAAATTCATCAGCCTCAGCCATAGTCAGACACAAAGGCGGGAGCAGACGGATTACATTCGTACCACTGACTCCGGTAAATACTTTCTGTTCGAACAGCAGACGCTGACGCAGTTCCTTAATCGGTTCGTCAAATTCCATACCGATCATCAAACCTTCGCCACGCACCTCTTTAATCTGTGGGAATTGTTTCAATTCTTTCAGCAGATGAGCACCTACCTTGGCAGCATTCTCTACCAGGTTCTCACCTTTCATAACATCCAGCACCGCGATAGCAGCAGCACAAGCCAGGTGGTTACCACCAAAAGTGGTTCCCAATTGTCCATATACGGGTTTGAATTTCGGACTGATCAGGACACCAGCCATCGGAAAGCCATTGCCAATCCCCTTTGCAACCGTAATCATATCGGGACGGATACCTGCATGTTGGTGAGCAAAAAATTTACCGCTACGCCCGTAGCCGGATTGTATTTCATCCAAAACAAGTACTGCATCCACTTCTTCGCAAGCCTTACTCAGTTCTTTCAAGAATTTCACTTCCGGAACCTGAATACCGCCTACTCCTTGAATACCTTCAATAATCACCGCACAGACATCTCCTTTTGCCAATTCCGCTTTAGCTGCTTCTATATCGTTCAAAGGCAGATAAGTCACATGCCCATTGTCATTGATTGGGGCTATAATTTTCGGATTGTGGGTTACCTCCACTGCCAGTGAAGTACGTCCATGAAATGCTTTGCAAAAAGAAAGCACACGTTTGCGACCATTGTAAAAAGAAGCCAGTTTCAACGCATTTTCATTAGCTTCGGCCCCACTGTTTATCAAAAACAATTGATAATCATCATAACCCGAAAGTTTCCCTAAACGGTCTGCCACTTCCTGTTGTAGCTTGTTAACCACCGAATTGGAATAAAATCCCAACTGTGCAACCTGCTTGCTTATCATTTCCACATAATACGGATGTGCGTGACCGATAGAAATAACCGCATGACCACCATACAAATCAAGGTATTCCGTACCTTGATCATCCCATACATGACAACCTTTTCCCTTGACAATGTTTATGTCAAAAAGAGGATATACATCAAATAATTTCATAAACTCTTCTTTATTAAAAAGCAGACGGTTTCAACCTCAGCCCTACGGTTTCTTCCAGATTGAACATGAGATTCATATTATGGACCGCTTGTCCGCTTGCCCCCTTCAACAAGTTGTCAATGCAAGAGATAACCAGCAGTTTATCGCCATGCTTCTCCAAATGAATCAAACACTTGTTGGTGTTCACCACCTGCTTCAAATCTATATTTTTGTCTACAATATGAACGAAAGAATCCTCGGCATAATAGTCTTGATACATCTTCACCAGTTCTTCCAGTTCCACCTTGCATTTGACTACCAGAGTAGCAAAGATACCACGCGGGAAATCACCCCGGTAAGGAATAAAATCTATTTCAGCATTAAAGCTGTTTTGCAACTGTTTCAATGATTGCTTGATTTCGGGAACATGCTGATGAGAAAACGGTTTATAGATGCTCATATTATTATTACGCCAGCTGAAATGGCTGGTAGCACCCGGTTTCACCCCTGCCCCTGTACTTCCGGTAATGGCATTTACCATTACATCCTCGTTCAGTAACAGATGTTTGGCTAACGGCAATAAACCCAATTGAATACAAGTGGCAAAACATCCCGGATTGGCCACGTGCTTGCTATGGCAGATAGCACGACGGTTCAGTTCCGGCAAACCATAGATGAAGTCATGGTCATCACTCTTGATACGGTAGTCCATACTGAGGTCTATGATTTTCAAATCCTCGGGTACATTGTGACTATCCATAAACTTCTTTGTATCTCCATGAGCCGTACAGAAGAACAATACATCAATCTCATCCAGAGGAAGTTCGTCGGTAAAAACCAAATCCGTTTCACCATAGAGTCCCTCATGTACGTCGGTAATCTTATTGCCGGCGTTACTGCTGCTGTTTATAAACTTTATGTCTACATCAGGGTGATTAATCAGCAGACGAATCAATTCGCCCGCCGTATAACCTGCCCCACCGATAATTCCTGCTTTAATCATACTTATTAAATTTCTTCGTCCTTGTGGTTATTATAATAAACACGCAAAGGTGTAGAAGTCACTTTGATAAAGCCTTTGGCATCTTCTGCTGTCCATCCCTTCTGCATTTCACCATATTCACCGAATTTGGTCTTCACCAGGTCGTCTTTCGATTCAACACCCACAGTAGAGAATGAAAGCGGACGGAGTTCCAAGATAGCTGTACCGTTTACATTACGCTGAGATTCCTGCAACATTGCCTCAATATCGCGCATTACCGGTTCCAGATACTGACTTTCATGCAAGAACATTCCATACCAGTTGGCAACCTGGTCTTTCCAGTATTGCTGCCACTTGCTCAACGTATATTTTTCAAGGAAACGATGGGCTCCGATAATCAGCATAGGAGCAGCAGCCTCGAATCCTACACGCCCTTTGATACCGATAATGGTATCCCCAACGTGCATGTCACGGCCGATACCGTAGGGTGCACCGATCTCTTCCACTTTCTGAATAGCCTTGATAGGATCATCAAACTTCTCGTCATTAACAGCCTTCAGCTCACCTTTTTCAAATGTAAGACGAAGCTGTTCGCTTCCTTCCTTGGTCACCTGTTTCAAATAAGCACTTTCGGGCAAACCCTGCGCAGAGTCCAATATTTCCCCACCGCAGATAGAAGTTCCCCAAAGACCTACATTATAAGAATATTTCAATTTTGTAAAGTCAGCGGCAAAACCATGTTCATTCAAATAATCAATTTCCTGCTGACGGCTTAATGCCATGTCACGGGTCAATGTGATGATCTCAACCCCCGGAGCCAATACCAGAAAAGTCATATCGAAGCGAATCTGGTCATTACCCGCACCAGTCGAGCCGTGTGCGATAGCGTCCGCACCTATTTCATTAGCATAACGCGCTATGGCCAACCCTTGGAAGATACGTTCAGAACTTACAGAAATAGGATAAGTACCATTACGGAGCACATTACCGAATACCATATATTTCAAGCTCTTCTCATAGTATTCCCGGGTCACATCCAATGTCACATACTTCACAGCACCCAGTTTGTAAGCGTTCTCTTCATTCTGCTTCAGCTGCTCCTCACTGAAACCACCCGTGTTTGCACAAGCTGCATACACTTCATACCCTTTTTCCTTAGCCAGATACATTACAGTGAAAGAGGTATCAAGCCCCCCGCTGAATGCTACTACTACTTTTTTCTTCTTTTCTTCCATAATGATATTATTTTAATTGAGAATTAAAAATTGAAAACTGAGAAATAAGTACATGAACGCGCAGCCATCTTTTAATTTTTAATTCTTAATTTTTAATTTATTAAATAGTGTCTTCTTCGTGCAAAGCCGGATCGTAAAGCATGGCTGTACAAATACAGAACTTACGGTTCTTTGCCACTAATATATCGTGATTGATACAGCCTTCACAACCTTTCCAAAAGGCCTCATCATCAGTCAGTTCATTGAAAGTTACAGGAACATATCCCAGTTCTGTATTCATTTTCATTACCGCCGCACCACTGGTCAGACTGAATATCTTCGCTTTAGGCCATCGCAGACGTGCCAATCGGAACGAAGCCGCCTTTATACGCTTGGCCAAGCCCATCCCACGATAATTGGGATGCACAATCAATCCCGAAGTTGCTACATATTGCTTGTTTCCCCATGACTCAATATAGGTAAATCCTGCAAAATCCTCTCCACATAAAGCAATAATCGCCTTTCCTTCTTTCATCTTTGTAGTCACATATTCATGTGTGCGTTCTGCAATGCCTGTTCCGCGTACCTTAGCCGCCTCTCTAATAGTATCTAAAATTTTATCAACGTAAACTTCATGTGAGGCATCTGCCACCATCACATCCACTTGTTTAGCATCCATTTCCTTTTTTATCTATATTATTTTATTGTATATTCGGTATAATCAATGAAAGCGCATTCTTCACTCCCGCTCTTGTGCAGCCTTCACGAATGACAAGCATAATAGTATCATCACCAGCAATAGTTCCCAATATTTCATCAAAGTTCCGGTTATCAATATCATAAGCCAAACTACTAGCATATCCGGGACGAGTCTTGATTACTGCCAGATTAGCCGAAAATTCAATGGAAATAAATCCATTATGCATCAACATCTCACTGGCCGAATGTTGCTCAGTCATACGTTTGTACATGGTATTGTTTGGCAATACATATACATAATTTCCGTTCATACTGGCTGCTTTCGCCACTTTCAACTGCTTCAAGTCACGAGACAAAGTAGCTTGGGTCAATCGGAATCCTTCTTTCGCCAATTCCTGCAACAACTCTTCCTGGCTACCTACTTCCTTGCTCGAAATAATAATCTTAATGGCATCAAGTCTGCTATTCTTGCTCTTCATACTGCATAATTATTCTGATTCGGCTGCAAAATTACAGAATATTCGGGAATATAGATACAAAAAAGAGAATATTTTTGCGACTTTATGCATATTTTCAATAAAGCTCTTATCTATCATCCCAAGAGTAAACCAAAATCACACCAAATTCTTCTTTTCAATGCGATCTTCTTAAAAAGACGGTAATATTATGTTTTACGGCAGGTACAACCAAATCCAACAGTTATAATATCAAAAAAACAAGGACGACTTTCGGGGAATAAACTATTTTTGCATCACTATTAATTCCTTAAAATCAAAAATAAAGGCATGGAACACACTTATTTCTTTGCGGTAGACCTGGGTGCCACCAGTGGACGTACCATCTTAGGTTGCCTGGGAGAAGGCAAAATGGAGTTGAAAGAACTGACTCGTTTCCCTAATCATATTATAGAAACCGGAGGACATTGTTATTGGGATATTTACGCCTTATACAATGAAATTATCAGAGGACTGAAAGTGATAGCCAAAGACAATCTGCCTATCCGATCCATCGGTATCGATACTTGGGGGGTGGATTTCGTATTCGTGGGCAAAGACGGAGAGTTACTCCGCAATCCTTATTGCTACCGCGACCCTCACACAACAGGTGCACCTGAAGAATATTTTACCCATATTCCCCGTGAACGAGTATATGACATCACTGGAATTCAAATTATGAATTTCAATTCCTTGTTCCAATTGTCAACACTCCACCGCAATCATTGCTCGGCCTTGGAAGCAGCCGATAAAATACTGTTTATGCCGGATGCCTTAAGCTATATGCTGACCGGTAAAATGGTAACAGAATATACCATCGCTTCTACTTCCCAGATGTTGAATCCGCGCACCAAACGCTTCGAAAAGGAACTGCTGGATGTAGCAGATATCAAGGAAGAACAGTTCGGCCGTTTCGTTTTCCCGGGAGAGCCTATCGGAGTACTGACAGAAGAAGTGCAGAAAATCACAGGTCTGGGAGCTATTCCAGTCATTGCCGTTGCCGGTCATGACACAGGTTCAGCCGTGGCTGCCGTACCAGCACAAAACGAAAGATTCGCTTATCTGAGTTCCGGTACGTGGAGCCTGATGGGAATTGAAGTGAAAGATGCCATTATAAATAAGGAAAGCTTTGAACAGAACTTCACCAATGAAGGAGGTGTGGAAGGAACTACCCGGTTCCTGAAAAACATCTGTGGCATGTGGCTGTTGGAGCGTTGCCGCAAAGAATGGGAAGCAACCAACAACTATTCTTACACAGAACTGATAGATGCCGCTCTGACAGTTCCCGCTTTCCGCAGTCTCATCAATCCCGATGCCCCCTGCTTCTCCAATCCGACATCTATGATTCAAGCCATCGGACATTATTGCAAAGAAACCAACCAACCTGTACCACAGAGTTATGGCGAAATCACCCGTTGCATATTCGACAGTCTTGCCCTGCGCTACAAACAAGTATTCGGCTATTTGCAACAAATGGCCCCGTTCCCCATCGAAAAGCTGCACATTATCGGTGGAGGCTCACGAAACAATCTGTTAAACCAGTTCACTTGCAATGCAGTGGGCGTACCTGTTATAGCAGGTCCCAGTGAAGGAACAGCTATCGGTAACATTATGTTACAGGCAAAAGCCAACGGGCTGGTAAGCGACATCGCGGCTATGCGCCAACTAATCAGCACTTCCATAGAAACCGTTTCTTTTGAACCCCAGCAAGCAGAAGAATGGGAAGAAGCATATAAGAAGTATTTAGCTCATTATAGAGAAGATATTTAATATTCACCTTGAAATTTATTCATTAAACAAACAAATAATATCATGAAAGAAGAATTGATTAATAAAGCGTATGAGATCGCAAAAGAACGTTATGCCGCTGTAGGTGTCGACACAGAAAAAGTAATGGAAACCATGCAGAATTTCCATCTGTCACTGCATTGCTGGCAAGCAGATGATGTAACCGGCTTCGAAGTTCAGGCAGGTTCATTGACCGGTGGTATCCAGGCTACAGGTAACTATCCCGGCAAAGCCCGCAACATCGACGAACTACGTGCAGACATTCTGAAAGCAGCTTCATATATACCAGGTACTCACCGTTTGAATCTGCACGAAATTTATGGCGACTTCCAAGGAAAAGTCGTAGATCGTGACGAAGTAGAACCCGAACACTTCAAAAGCTGGATTGAATGGGGTAAGGAAAACAACATGAAACTGGATTTCAACTCTACTTCATTCTCTCATCCTAAAAGCGGTGACTTGTCTTTATCAAATCCCGATGAAGGTATCCGCAACTTCTGGATTGAGCATACCAAACGTTGTCGTGCCGTAGCCGAAGAGATGGGTAAAGCCCAGGGCGATCCTTGTATCATGAACCTGTGGGTACACGATGGCAGCAAAGACATCACTGTAAACCGCATGAAATACCGTGCTTTGTTGAAAGACTCTCTGGATCAGATTTTCGCAACAGAATATAAGAACATGAAAGACTGTATCGAATCAAAAGTATTCGGTATCGGACTGGAAAGCTATACAGTAGGTTCTAATGATTTCTATATTGGCTACGGTGCCAAGAACAACAAAATGATTACCTTGGATACCGGTCACTTCCACCCGACAGAAAGTGTTGCCGACAAAGTTTCTTCCTTGTTGTTGTATGTCCCCGAACTGATGCTGCACGTAAGCCGCCCCGTACGTTGGGACTCAGACCATGTAACCATCATGGACGACCCGACTATGGATTTATTCAGCGAAATCGTTCGTTGCAACGCCTTGGATCGTGTACACTATGGACTTGACTACTTCGATGCTTCCATCAACCGCATTGGTGCATACGTTATAGGCAGCCGCGCGGCTCAAAAATGTATGGTACGCGCTTTATTGGAACCGATTGCCAAACTGCGCGAATATGAAGCAAACGGACAAGGCTTCCAACGTCTGGCTCTGCTCGAAGAAGAAAAAGCTTTGCCTTGGAATGCTGTATGGGATATGTTCTGCTTGAAGAACAATGTACCCGTAGGCGAAGAGTTCATTGCAGAAGTAGAGAAATACGAAGCAGAAGTCACTTCGAAACGCTAATCAATATCCAACTACAAGATTGTCTTCCGTAGGGGCGGCCTCAAGTGCTGCCCCTACCGGGAACATAGTTGTAGCCTTAAAGAATATAAACAATGGAAATCATTATCGGATTAATCATCATCGCCATAGGAAGTTTCTGCCAATCCAGTTCATACGTACCTATAAAAAAAGTGAAAGAATGGAGTTGGGAAAGTTTCTGGCTGCTACAAGGTGTATTTGCCTGGCTGGTATTCCCGTTATTGGGTGCGTTGCTAGGTATCCCTCAAGGAAGCAGTTTATTTGACCTTTGGGGAACAGGAGGTGCTCCGATGAGCATCTTTTATGGTATATTATGGGGAGTAGGCGGTCTCACCTTCGGTCTTTCCATGCGTTATCTGGGAGTGGCCTTAGGACAAAGTATCGCACTGGGCACCTGTGCCGGATTCGGCACACTTTTTCCCGCCATTTTTGCCGGAACCAACCTGTTTGAAGGAAACGGACTTATTCTTTTACTGGGAGTATGTATCACTTTGTCGGGTATTGCCATTATAGGATATGCCGGCAGTCTTCGCGCCAAAAACATGAGCGAAGAAGAAAAACGCGCGGCAGTAAAAGATTTCGCTCTGACCAAAGGACTGTTGGTAGCCCTACTGGCAGGTGTGATGAGTGCCTGTTTCGCTTTAGGACTCGATGCCGGAACGCCCATCAAAGAAGCTGCATTGGCAGGAGGCGTAGAAGGGCTTTATGCAGGACTTCCCGTAATCTTCCTGGTAACATTAGGCGGTTTCCTGACTAATGCGGTTTACTGTCTGCAACAAAATATAGCCAACAAAACCATGAGTGATTATGCCAAAAGCAATGTATGGGGAAATAACTTGATATTCTGTGCTTTGGCAGGAGTACTGTGGTATATGCAATTCTTCGGTTTGGAAATGGGTAAAAGTTTCCTGACCGGAAGTCCTGTACTGCTAGCTTTCTCATGGTGTATATTGATGGCTTTGAATGTTACTTTCAGTAACGTATGGGGTATTTTATTAAAAGAATGGAAAGGCGTATCTACCCGGACTATCACTGTTCTGATAACCGGACTGGTAGTTCTTATCTTTTCTCTCGTATTTCCTAATTTATTTTAAAAGAATTACTATATTTGTAGCATACTGTTATTCAGAATGAAAAAGATGAATAACAGTATCCTATGAACAATCAAATAAAAAAGATATGAAATCAATCTTAGACAATCGCCCTGAATTGGCCAAAGAGGTGAATAAAGTAGCCGAAGTAGCCGGATATTTGTGGCAAAAAGGATGGGCCGAACGTAACGGAGGTAATATCACCGTCAATATCACCGAATATGTAGACGATGAAATCCGTCAGATGCCCGCTATCAGCGAAGTAAAACAAATCGGTGTAACACTGCCTCACTTGAAAGGCTGTTATTTTTATTGCAAAGGAACCAATATGCGTATGCGGGATTTGGCGCGTTGGCCTATGGACAACGGTTCTGTCATCCGTATTTTGGATGACTGTGCCAGCTATGTCATCATTGCCGACAAACCGGTTCAACCTACTTCGGAAGTTCCCTCCCACCTGAGCGTACACAATTACCTCATCAGCATAGGCTCTCCTTACAAAGCATCCGTGCATACACACCCCATCGAACTGATTGCCCTGTCTCACAACAAAAAGTTCATGGAAAAAGATGTGGCAACCAACCTGTTATGGAGTATGATTCCTGAAACAAAAGCATTCTGTCCGCGTGGTCTGGGCATGATTCCTTATCAATTGCCTAGTTCTGTAGAATTAGCCGATGCAACCATCAAGGAACTAGCCGATTATGATGTCGTTATGTGGGAAAAACACGGCATTTTTGCCGTTGACCGTGACGTAATGGCCGCATTCGACCAAATCGATGTTTTAAATAAATCCGCATTGATTTACATTGCTGCCAAGAATATGGGATTTGAGCCGGACGGTATGAGTCAGGAACAGATGAAAGAAATGAGTGTGGCTTTTAATCTACCCAAATAATATTTTATAGTCTTCCCCTAACGGGGAGATTTTAAAGATGATTTGACTCCGCATGGGGACAAATCATCTTTTTTATTATCGGGACTCAAAAGATAAATCGCGTACTTAACTCATTGACAGTTTGATTATCTTATGTTTTTTTCAGAACAATGAGTATTCTTTTTGGCTATCTTTGGCAAAGACAGATTCACTAAACCTACAGAGAGATATGAAAGCAAATAAATTATTCCTTTTGGCAGGTCTCCTTCTATCAGGCAGTATGATACCTATAACGGCTCAGAACAAGAAAGAGAAGAAACAACAAAGAGAACAAGCAGTACGCGAGGCTGTTGACGCAAAGGCATACAAAATCAATGTGGACCGGGTAATGCCTATGAAAGGAGGCAGCAAACACCTGACTTCCGATTATTCTTTAGAAATAAGAAACGATTCGGTATATTCCTATCTGCCTTATTTCGGAGTGGCGTATAACGTTCCTTACGGAGGTGGAAAAGGATTAAATTTTAGTGCTCCTTTATCAGAATATACTTCAACATATAGCAAAAAGGGAAATGCTAAAATCACACTAAAAGTACGGAACGAGGAAGACAATTACCTTTACAATATCACCATTTATCCCAATGGCAGCAGTAACATACAGGTCACCCCCACAAACAGACAATCTATTTCTTTCTCCGGAGAAATGGATCTAAAGAAGAAAGAATGAACCATAAATAAAAAAGGGGAGATGTCAAAATTATACCTCCAGAAACACTTAGAACAAAAAGGTTAGAGGCTGTTAAGATAAAAAATTGTATATTTGCCGATAAGTGTGACCTAATTTTAAAACAGAGAAACATGCATTACAACGACCAAGGCGCTGATTTTAAATACCTAATTGTCAATGAGCGTGACAAGCGTTTCGGCTTGTCGGTGACTACCGTCGGATTCCAGGCTATTAGGGCCGGAAGCGTTTATCCACCACGCAACCACCCGGACGCCTATTATTTCACAGCCCAGAAAGGACGTGTGCTGCATGAATATCAGTTGGTATATATCACTAAAGGACGAGGAACTTTCGCCAGCGACACAACCCCGTCTGTCGACATATCCAAAGGGCAGATACTTTTCCTGTTTCCCGGACAGTGGCATACCTATGCACCGCTGCAAAAGACAGGATGGAACGAATATTACATCGGTTTTGAAGGCCCGATTATAGACAATCTGGTAAAAAACAGCTTTATCTCAAAAGAAAGCCAGATTCTGGATATCGGTATCAATGAAGAACTGGCCAGTCTTTTTGCCCGTGCACTGGAAGTAGCGGAAGCAGACAAGACCGCAGCGCAACAATATTTGTCCGGCATCGTTTTACACATTATGGGAGCCGTACTTGCTATCTCGCAGAACAAACGCTATGAGGTGGACAATGCGGCACAAAAAATAGAAAGTGCCAAAATCATCATGCACGAAAATGTGTACAAGGATATAGACCCGGAAGAACTGGCCATGAAATTGGGAATCAGTTATTCCTGGTTCCGCAAAGTATTCAAAGAATACACCGGTTATGCGCCCGCCAAGTATTTCCAAGAGCTGAAACTGCGCAAAGCGAAGCAGCTGTTGATTGAAAGTTCCATGTCAGTGAAAGAGATATGTTATGAATTGAATTATACCTCTACTGAACACTTTTTCTCGGTATTTAAAAAGCGTACCAATTTCACCCCTACCGAATATCGTAACTTCGGACGGGGCGGAAAAGAAAAAGAGAATGAAAACGAATAAAGAAAAAATGAGAAAAATAACCATCAATCTGGCTGCTGTGGCAGCCTTTTGCATTGTAGTTGCATCACCGACCTTAGTAAGCAGCAGTTGCGCTACTCCAAAAACGGAGCAGGAAGATACCACTATCATACGGGAAGATTCAGGTATTACGGCATTGAAATACAGTAGTCCCGAAGTTCCCGCCAGTATTGAGTTCTGTGGCAAAACCATTGATTTGAGCCGCTTTGACCGCCACGAGCGTATGGACCGTGAACTATTGGCATTCACCTATATGCACAGTACTTCCTTGCAAATGCTGAAAAAAGCCAACCGCTATTTCCCCATTGTAGAACCCATACTGAAAGAAAACGGAATACCTGATGATTTTAAGTACCTGATGGTAATAGAAAGTAATATGAATCCCACCGCCCGTTCTTCTGCCGGAGCTGCTGGACTATGGCAATTCATGCAAGGTACGGGACGGGATTACGGATTGGAGGTAAACAACAATGTGGACGAGCGTTACCATATTGAGAAAGCGACCCGTGCCGCCTGCCGCTATCTGAAAGACGCGTATGCAAAATATAAGGACTGGGTGGCTGTCGCCGCCTCTTACAATGCCGGTCAGGCACGCATTGCCAGCCAACTGGCCAAACAGGATGTGGACGACTCGTTGGATTTGCAACTGGTAGAAGAAACTGCCCGGTATGTGTACCGCATTCTTGCCGCCAAACAATTATTCAATGCCCCCACTACTTTCGGTTTCCGCCTGCGTGCATCGGATTTGTATCCGCCTATTCCTTATACGGAAATCACTGTGACGAAAGGAATTGCAGACTTGGCACGTTTCGCACGCAGCAAAGGAATCAATCTGGCCATATTAAAGAATATGAATCCCTGGTTACGGGAAACATCCTTGTCCAACCACAGCGGGCGGACTTACGTGATAAAAATCCCTACCAAAGAAGGAATGACTTATGATCCGAAAAAGACGGTGGCGCATGATAAGCGATGGGTGATAGAATAACTTTCTATCATACAGCATTCCATAATCAATTTACCAGTTTTCCTCCACAGTATTTACAATAAGCAGCCCCGTCCTCATGTCCGTCCTTACCACAATGCGGACATTTCAGGGCCACCCTGCGTCTATGTTCCTGGATCATAGACGCAGAAACAATTCCTGTGGGGACTGCAATGATGGTATAGCCCAGTAACATTACAATGGCCGAAAGGAAGCGCCCTAGCGGAGTTTCCGGAGTGATATCCCCATAACCTACCGTTGTCATCGTCACTATCGCCCAATAAATACTATTCGGAATATTATTGAAAGAAGTGCCCGGACGCTGTCCCTCAATCATATACATCAATGTACCGATCGAAGTCACCAATATCAGTACAAACAAGAAAAAAACAATAATCTTCCGACTGCTGAACACCAAGGAACGCAACAAGAAATTACCTTCATTCAGATAATTGAAAAGTTTAAAGATACGGAACACACGAATCAACCGGAAAGTGCGGATCACCAACAGATAACGTGCCGTGCCGAAAAGCCAGCCTATATATAGAGGTAAGGTAGCCAGCAAATCCACTATACCGAAAAAACTCAGAGCATACTTCCGCGGTTTGGGAGAACAATAAAGCCTCAACACATACTCTAACGTAAAGAAGAAAGTAAAAACATACTCCGACACCCGCAGATAAGGCCCGATAACAGAATCCCAACTCTTGATGCTCTCGGCAACAACCACCAAAATACTCAAGACAATAAATCCTATCAACGCCACATCGAATAACTTTCCCATCGGTGTGTCGCTTTCAAAAATAATCACATATATTTTATGCTTTAATTTCTCATCATGCAGTAAATTCTGCCATTTATTCCAAATACGCCTCAGAAATGCCATAATTTTTTAGGATAGAACACAAATCATTCACAATTATAACAAATATTGCCCGATTTATGTCCCATCGGTAACTATTATTTTCACTATATTTGCACAAAACCAATAAAATAATAGCATGAAGAAACAACTTATGACAGGTCTGTTCACAGTCCTCGCCCTTACAGCAGGCGCACAGACCTTCCAAGAATGGCGCAACCCGGAAATAAATGCGGTAAACCGTGCGCCGATGCACACGAACTACTTTGCTTTTGAGAATGCAGATGCAGCTAAGAAAGCAGACAAAAGACAATCAACTAACTACATGACTTTGAACGGAACTTGGAAGTTCAACTGGGTAAAGGATGCAGACTCCCGTCCGACTGATTTCTGGAAAACCGGCTTCAACGACAAAGGCTGGGATGACCTGCAAGTTCCCGCCGTATGGGAGCTGAACGGATACGGTGATCCTATTTATGTGAACGTAGGCTATGCCTGGCGTAACCAGTTCCAGAACAACCCTCCCGAAGTGCCGACAGAGAATAACCATGTAGGTTCTTACCGCCGTGAAATTGTAGTTCCCGCCTCATGGAAGGGAAAAGATATTATCGCCCATTTCGGTTCGGTTACCTCCAATATGTATTTGTGGGTAAACGGACGTTATGTAGGCTACAGCGAGGACAGCAAACTGGAAGCCGAATTTGACCTGACTCCATATTTAAAACCGGGTCAGAAAAACCTGATCGCCTTCCAAGTATTCCGCTGGTGCGACGGTACCTATCTGGAAGATCAGGATTTCTTCCGGTATAGCGGCGTGGGACGTGACTGCTATCTATATGCCCGCAACAAAAAACGCATTCAAGATATCCGTGTAACTCCCGACTTGGACGCAGCTTACCAAAACGGCAGTCTGGCTGTCAATCTGGATTTGAAAGGCAGTGGTAAAGTCGATTTGGAACTGGTAGATGCACAAGGCAAGCAAGTGGCAACCGCTACCGCCAACAAATCCGGTCTGGTGACCATGAACGTAGAGAACCCCAAAAAGTGGAGTGCCGAAACACCTTATTTATATACCTTGCGTGCCAGCATGCAGGGCAGCAATGAAGTGATTCCTGTCAAAGTAGGTTTCCGCAAGATTGAATTGAAAGGTGACCAGATCTTGGTTAACGGTAAGGCAGTCCTGTTCAAGGGTGCCGACCGCCACGAAATGGATCCGGACGGAGGCTATGTAGTATCTCCCGAACGTATGCTACAGGATATCCAGATAATGAAGCAATTCAACCTGAACGCTGTACGTACCTGCCACTACCCGGATGACAACTTATGGTACGATTTATGTGACCAATATGGTATTTACGTCGTGGCCGAAGCCAATATAGAATCTCACGGTATGGGCTACGGCGACAAGACGCTGGCCAAGAACCCCTCTTATAAGAAAGCCCATCTGGAACGTAACCAGCGCAATGTACAACGCGGATTCAACCATCCGAGCATCATCTTCTGGTCATTGGGTAATGAAGCCGGTGACGGCCCCAACTTCGAACAATGCTATAAATGGATTAAAGCAGAAGACCCCAGCCGTGCCTGCCAATATGAACAAGCACGCCAGAAAGAACATACCGATATCTTCTGTCCGATGTACTATGATTATAACGGCATGGAAAAATATGGTCAACGTACCGATGCTACCAAACCATTGATTCAGTGTGAATATGCCCATGCAATGGGTAACTCGCAGGGTGGTTTCAAAGAATATTGGGATTTGATCCGTAAATATCCGAATCTGCAAGGTGGATTTATCTGGGATTTCGTTGACCAGTCCTGCCGCTGGAAAGGAAAAGACGGTGTGATGATCTATGCTTACGGAGGAGATTTCAACCGTTTTGACGCTTCTGACAATAACTTCTGTGACAATGGTTTGATCAGCCCCGACCGTGTTCCTAATCCGCACATGTATGAAGTAGGTCACTTTTACCAGAATATCTGGACTACTCCCGCCGATTTAAGCAAAGGGGAAGTAAATGTGTTCAATGAGAACTTCTTCCGTGACCTGTCCGCCTACTATATGGAATGGCAAGTACTGAAAGATGGAAAAGTAATCCGCACCGGACGCGTGGATGATTTAAAAGTCGCTCCTCAGGAAACAGCCAAGATTACGTTGAATATCGGCAAGACCTGCACCTGCAAGGAATGGTTGCTGAACGTTTCCTACAAACTGAAAAACCGCGAAGGTTTGCTGCCCGCAGGTTTCACCGTCGCCAAGAATCAGTTGACACTGAATGATTACAAAGCACCGTCTATGGATTTGAAGAACGTGGAAACGACCAATGTAGCCACCGTTGTTCCGCAAATCATCGACAACCAATATCATTATCTGATCGTAAAAGGCAATAACTTCGTAGCCGAGTTCAACAAACAGAACGGTTACTTAAGCAAATATGCAGTGGACGGAACGGAAATGCTGAAAGAAGGCGCAGCCCTGACCCCTAACTTCTGGCGTGCCCCGACAGACAATGATATGGGAGCCGGCCTGCAAAACAGATATGCCGCATGGAAAAACCCGGGATTGAAACTGGTTTCCTTGAATTCCAAGACAGAAAATGACCAGATAGTAGTGAATGCGGAATATGACATGAAGAATGTTTCCGCCAAATTATATCTGACTTATGTCATCAACAACGAAGGAGCCATCAAAGTGACCCAAAAGATGACAGCCGACAAGAATGCCAAAGTATCTCCGATGTTCCGCTTCGGTATGCAAATGCAGATGCCTAAATGTTTTGAAACCGTAGAATATTATGGTCGTGGTCCGGTAGAAAACTACAGTGACCGCAACCACAGCACCGACCTGGGTATTTATCGCCAGAGTGTGGATGAACAATTCTACTCCTATATCCGTCCGCAGGAAACAGGAACCAAGACCGATATCCGTTGGTGGAAGCAACTGAATGCCGGCGGTAACGGACTGAAGGTAGTAGGTGATGCTCCATTCTCTGCATCCGCTTTGCATTATACCATCTGTTCACTGGATGATGGCGAACAAAAAGACCAGCGTCACTCGCCCGAAGTACAGAAAGCAGACCTGACCAACCTGATCATCGACAAGGCTCAGATGGGATTAGGTTGTGTAAACAGCTGGGGAGCTCTGCCGTTGCCTCAATATATGTTGCCCTACGGTGATTATGAATTTACTTTCATCCTGACTCCGGTAAAACATAGCGTCGAGATAGAATAAAACACAGGTTAAACAATAAAAACAAGGTGGCTGGATTTGTTTTCAGCCACCTTGTTTTTATTCCCTCTGTTCTTCATAGCTACTGCCATCTACAATTTTCATAAAACAAGTATCACACAAGTATCTGCCCCAACCATCTCTTCAAAACACATTTTCCACCTTTTTTCCTTCAAATTCTTCATACGCGGGCAAAACTTTGAACCTCAAGCCATTACAATGAACCATTCTTATTCCAATCCTTCATAAATTCTTCATAAAGTTATATCCGTTCCCTTCGCATGAACCAACCACGGGAATCCATTCCGGCAACCCATCGAATCTTTTTCCTTATTTTACCGTACCCGATTACAAACCTCGGTTGTATTACTCATAAAGAACAATTAAACACTAGTAAAATGAGACCAGACGGCTATTTGAAAACAGCGTGGATCATGACCGTATTATTCAGCATCATCCTTCCGCTTCATTCACAAACACCCCGGCAATTCTCTATAGAATTAAAGGACAAACCACTTCCCGCCGCCCTTAAACTAATCGAAGAGGAAGGCGGAAAGAATATTATCTTCTCCTATAACGAAACAGAAAGCTACCGGGTTACAGCCTCCATCCGGCAAAAAACCGAACTTGAAGCCATCGGCACTGTCCTGAACGGCATTCCTTTCATTTGTAAAGAACGGGAAGAATACTTCGCCATACAGAAAAAGGGAAGAGACATACGCATTACCGAAATACGAGGACAAGTAACCAATGAAAAGAATGAACCGCTGCCCTACTCCAATGTACTCTTATTGACTCCCGGCGACTCCACCTTTGTAAACGGATGTGTCACCCGTGAAGACGGAAGTTTCCTGATGATAGCGGAAGAAGGGATACCTTACTTGATACGGGTTTCTTATATAGGCTATAAGACGGAAGTGCAACCTTACCACCCTACTCTTACGTTTCACCTGCTTCCCGACACCCAACTGATGCAGGAAGTAACCATCAGCGCCCGACGCCCCATGATAGAAGTGGGTCCCAACGGACTAAAAGCCAACGTGGCAGGAACTTCCCTAGCCCGAATGGGGTCTGCCGCAGAAATGTTGCCCCATCTTCCTTTCGTCACCGGCCATAACGGCGAATACAATGTAATGGGATGCGGTTCTCCTGTAATCTATATAAATAATAAGAAAGTACGTGACATGACAGAACTGGACCGTATCCGGGCCAACGAAATCTTATCCGCAGAAGTCATCACCACTCCCGGAGCCGAATATGCCTCGGACGTAGCAGCCGTCATCCGCCTCCGCACCATCCGCCGGCGCGGACAAGGGTTGAGCGGCCACTTCAATACGACTTATTCACAAGGACATTCCGCCAACGCCAACGAATATATGGCATTAAATTATCGCACCGGCGGTCTGGATCTCTTTGTAAAGGGATATATGGCACAGCAAAACTCGTATGGAAAAACCACAAATATGAACCGCATCAAGGGTTCCGCCATTTGGCAAACCAACAAAAATGATGTGCAGACCCATAAGAGCCAACGTTTTTCCGGTGAGCTGGGATTCAATTATGAACCGGATGAACACCATTCTTTCGGTCTGCGCTATATGCCCGAAACCGGAATAGGGAATGCAGACAGAAATTCATCCGGTAAAACCGTCACCAGACGTAACGATGAAGAAACCGACCGGATAAACTTTACTACAGCAGAACAAATACATACAGGTTGGGATCACGCGGCAAACGCCTACTACGCAGGAGAACTGGGCAAATGGAATATTGACTTCAACGCCGATTACCTGTTCAAACGCTCGCATTCCGACCAGAACGCCATGAATAATGACGATGCAACCGTGCAAGCAGACAGTCGTATGCGCAGCTCCCTCTATGCCGCCAAGCTGGTAGTCAGTGCCCCTTTATGGAACGGACGTTTTTCATTCGGTACGGAAGAAACTTTTACCAACCGCCATGATATCTTTACCCAAAACGGTTTCTCTGCTGATGCCGACGACCACATCAAACAATCCGTATATGCCGCATTTGCTGACTATTCAAGATCCATCCGCCATTGGAAACTGAATATGGGAATACGTTATGAACATCAACAAACAGATTATTATGAAAAAGGGATAAGGATAGATGCACAAAGCCCTACCTATAATGATATTATTCCTGTATTGGCCGCCAGTTGGTCACACAATGGCAAAAGTTTCAGCCTCTCTTACCGGTTACGTAAAAATAACCCCGATTATAGCCTATTGACCAATTCCATCCGCTATCGCAGCAAATATGAGTATTCTCAAGGAAACCCTTTGCTGAAAACCCAAAAGACGCATCGCTTTTCGGCCGGCGCCTCTTGGAATTGGCTCTATTTCTCAGCCTATTTCAGCCGTATTCTCAATATGTATACCAATATAATTATGCCCTACAAGGAAGATACACATCCGGGCGTCCTCTTATTTGCCACACAGACCATTCCTACAACCCATAATTACGGCATTAGTTTCAACGCCTCTCCCAAACTGGGGTGTTGGGAACCACAACTCAATGTGAATATGGCTTTTTTGGACATGAATGCGAATAAAATAGGAATCACCGAACACCGGAACCAACCCCGTTTCTATATCAGTCTGGACAACAACTTCAACCTTCCCAAAGGCTGGTTCTTCAATATGGAAGGATATCTCTCCACCGCTTCCCGGCAAGGATTTTTTGTAACGCGCACGGAAGGACAAATCAATGCACGCCTTTCCAAATCCTTTTTAAAAGAGACACTCACCATAACATTCACCGCCAATGATATTCTTAGAACAGGGTATTTCCATTTTGATTTATACGGCATAGATGCCTATATGGAAAATCGGATTTACCGGGATTTCCAACGCTTCGGCCTCCAAGTATCCTATAAATTCAATGCCACCAAGAGCAAATATAAAGGAACCGGAGCCGGACAAAGCGAAAAGAATCGTCTGTAACCCCAGCGGAGAAAAGGAAATTTCCGTACCTTTGTTCACGGAAGACAAGGAAACATGCAGATTTTATTCAGGAGAAGAAACCATAAAGAAGAGCACTTCGAACGACTGTTCGCAGAAATGTACCCACGCCTCGTCCGCTTTGCTACCACCCTGATGAGCAATACGGAAGAAGCCAAGGACATAGTAAGCGAAACCATGGAACAAGCCTGGAAGGAGTTCGACCAACTAAAGGAAAACACCCGTAGCGCCTGGCTCTATGCCACCGTGCGTAACGGATGCCTCAACCGCTTGAAGCATTTGAATGTGGAACAGCAACACATAGACCGCCTCATCGAAGCCACCCGTGCGGAAATGAATCAGGGTTACCGCGCACACGAGGCACTGTTGCAGCAAGCGGAAAACATAGCCCGCAGTTTGCCCGAACCGACTTGCACCATCTTGCGAAGCTGCTATTGGGAGAAAGAAACATATCAACAGGTAGCCGACGAATTGGGAATCAGCCCCGACACCGTGAAAAAACATATATCAAAAGCATTGCGGACTCTGCGCGAAGCGATACTGAAAAAGGAGGATAAACAATGAAAAAGGAGTTTTCAACAAATGACCACATCCATCCGGACAACGGAAAGAATCCCCATAACCAAGACTCCCCCCAAAACGGAACTTGGAATGACCATCAATTGGAACAACTCTTTGGTGAAGCATTGGGGGATATTCCCACCGCAGACGAAACCCGGAAAGCCTGGCAGACATTCATCCGTCGTCACCGTATCAGACACCAATCTATCCGACGAATAACGATACCAGGTATAGCCGCCGCTGTCATCGCCTTGGTACTTGTATTCCAGCCTTTACTACAACCTGAGCCGCAGGAAGTGGAAGTCTTCACTTCACTGGAAGTTCCTGAGGAAATTACTTTTCGGGAAGAAGGGAAAAGGATAATTGTAAGCACCCCGCCCGCTACCATTACCTCCGTTCAATTAAGCGACGGAAGCAAGGTATTGCTCAGCGCAAACAGCCGTCTGGAGTATCTAAAGGAGTTTACAGATACCATTCGCAGTGTCAAACTAAGCGGAGAGGCCCGTTTTGAAGTAGCCAAAGACGCTTCCCGCCCCTTTATAGTATGCACCGAGCAACTACAAACACGAGTACTGGGAACGGTGTTCGATGTGAAAGCCTATCCCCGTTACTCGCCGGATGTCATCCTCTATCAAGGACGAGTGAATGTAAGTCATACCAAGCGCAATCAAAGTAAGGAAATGCACCCGGGGGAACAAATATCCTTGGATAAACAAGGAAAACTCCAATTGAAAAGAGTTGATACGGAGAAGAGAAAAGGATGGGCGGAGAATGAATTTTCTTTTGACAATACCGACTTGAGGCAAGTCATGCAAGATATAGGTTCATGGTATAACATCAGCATCGTATTCCGTTCACGTCCGTTACTGGACGAACGCATCTATTTCCATATCAACCGCCAACTCCCGGTGAATACCGTACTGGACGCCTTGAATGATTTGAAAATCGCACAGTTCACCATGAAAGAAGGAAAAATAATAGTGGAACCACCACAAGACAAGAAACGATAACATCAATGGGAGTTCAATAAACAAGCCTGTATTTTCACCTGGAGATTAACATATCAGCGTTCTTTTCATCTTCAGGTGAGAACCATTCGGTTTATCCCCCCTGTGCTAAAGAACTGACAGCACTATCTCTCTTTCCAGTTCCCTCGTGTGAAATCGGGAATCTCCACCGGTACACTGCCCTGTCGCACGGAGCGCTCGCTCAGTTCCGTAATGCAAGACCATTCGGCAGCGTCATACACATCCTGATCCAACGGCAAACCGTTCCTCAAACAATGAATAAGCCGGTAGTCCATGATATAATTCATCTCATTCGGCATATTCTTCCGCCGCGCCTCCTCGCCGATAACTGCCGTAAAAGGATGTTTATACTGCTCCATCATCCGCTCAAACTGCTCACCGGACAAAGGTTCCTTGCCATATTCATCGAGCAGAAGACAGGGAACAGGATATTTCTGCATGAATCCCTTCGTGCCGCACACCGTCTGATGGCGGCTGTACGGGCGAGGAGTGGTCACATCATATTGCAACAAGATAGTTCTTCCTTTTACAGTATGAATCAGCGTGGTATTCACATCCCCCATCTCATAACTCTGCGCCGCTTCTTCGGAGGATGCACCAAACACCTGTCCGGCATAAGCAGACAGACCGGCCTGACGCGAGGACATGGAAACCAGATACTCCATACGGTCTCCCCGATGAATATTCATCCATTGGCAGACAGGACCCAAGCCGTGAGTAGGATAAGGATTCCCCGTATGCTGCTGGCTGTAAAGCTTTATCCAGTGATTGTGATACCCACCCGCTTTTTCGTCTGCAAAATAATGCTTGCGCAAGTCATGGATGTATGCCCCCTCGGCATGAGTGATTTCGCCCAACACCCCCTGCTGCACCATGTTCAATGTAGTCAGGGCAAATGCATCGTAACAACAGTTCTCCAGCATCATGCAGTGACGGCGGGTTTCTTCGGCTGTATCCACCAAACGCCAGCAATCGGCCACACTCATGGCGGCAGGAACCTCCAACGCCACGTGACGGCCCTGCTGCAAGGCATAAACGGCAATATCAGTATGAGTCAGCCAGTCCGTACAAATATAAATGAGGTCTATCTCCTTGCATTCGCACATCTTGCGCCACATCCCTTCTTCCGAATAGTTCTCGGCTTCGGGACGGCCGAACTCCCGTAAGATATGCTCTGCACGCTCTATATTCTCTTTCCGCAAATCACAAAGCGCTTTCACCTCAATGCCTTCCAGGTGCATATATCTCTCAAGTGCAAGAATGCCCCTGTTTCCTAATCCGACAAAACCGATCCGAACTACGGGGATGGCAGGGCAGGTTAAATTAAGTACGTTGGGTCGTTTCATGGACTGCTTTATTTTTCCGGCAAAGATAAAGAGAAAAATCGAGAGGTGGAGGACTGCCTGTGAATAATTTGCCGGTATACCGGTCTGATATCTTTCCGTATCGGAACCTAACCTCTTTCAACAGCAAACATAAGCCTTTTTCTCCATACAACTAAGGTCTTTATTCCTATTATCTTCTATAGTCTTCCGGTGCAGACCGTACAGTCCACTGTAGCAGACCGTACAGTCCATTACGGCAGACTCTACAGTCCATTGCAATGAACTGTAGAAGGTTTCAGTATAAAAGCCCTTAATCATCCGGAAGAAAACGCTTAGCCAAAGAGAAGACAGCACTTAAAAGCCGCTTTATAACCAGACAGTCCCCTTTCCCGGAAAAAGACAAAGAGGATGTGTCCGGACCGAAGTGACAGCCACAGGACACATCCTCTGTTTTCGAATGAGAACAGCACAAACGGTGCTTAAATAATAGAAGTACGTTTGGTAAATTCTATAATTTCGGGAATATAACCGAATGCCAGACCGGTCACCGTGTCGGCACAACCATAATAAACGGCCACCCGTCCCGTTGCCGGATCATGCAAAGCCGCACAAGGGAAGCATACATTGGGCACATCACCCATGCATTCGTAAGGTTCACGCGGAGAGATAAGATAAGGTCCCGAACGGAATTTCACCTTCCAGGGCTCGTCCAAGTCAAGCAATGCCGATCCAAAGGCATAGACATAACCGTTGCAGGAACGAAGCACACCGTGATAGAACAGCAACCAGCCCTCACTGGTTTCGATGGGAATGGGGCCGGCGCCAATCTTCAGGCACTGCCATGCACTTACTTCAAAAGGCGCGGGTGACATGACGTGACGATGGTGTCCCCAAAACTCCAAGTCGGGCGACTCGCTATAATAAATATCTCCGAAAGGAGTATGCCCGTTGTCACTGGGACGGCTCAACATGGCAAACTTACCATTGATCTTGCGGGGAAACAGCACGCCATTACGGTTGAAAGGCAGGAAAGCATTCTCCACCTGATGGAATGTCTTGAAATCCGTAGTCCATGCCACGCCGATGGTGGGCTGGCCCTTATATCCGTTACACCAGGTCACATAGTAACGGTCGTCGATAAAGCAGACACGCGGGTCATAACCGTACACCCATTCACCTATCTCGGGAATATCACACTGGAACTGCAACTTCTCCGGATTGATGTCCCAATGAACGGCGTTCTTGCTGAATCCCACATGGAGCGCCATCCGGCGGTTTGTATCATCACAACGGAACACTCCGGCATACCCTTCGCCGAAAGGTACTACCGCACTATTGAATATACTATTGGATGTAGGCAGCAAATCACGGGGAATGATGGGATTCGCGCTACATCTCCACATTACATTTTTACAACCTTCAGGACGTTCCTCCCACGGCATACCGGGCAACGGATTGCCCGCAATCTTCAATTCACTCATATTCTCTTTTTTGTTAGGTTAATAGTTTTTCTCTATTTCTTGTCTTCGTGCGTGAAGGGTACAAACCAAGTCATCAGGAATGCCGGAATGGCAGCCACCAGCACAAAGATGAAAAACAGTTTATAGCCCAGCCAGTCGCTGACATATCCGGACATCATACCGGGCAACATGACACCCAGATTCATGATACCCGATGCAAAAGCATAATGCGCCATCTGATGAGGGCCGGCAGCCACCTGTTGCATCATGAACAAGGTAAGTCCCACAAAGCCGAAGCCATATCCGAAATACTCCAGCACAATGGCTCCGCCGATAAGAGGCGCACTCTGCGGTTGGAAAATGGCAAGCAGCGTGTAAGCCATAAAAGGCAGATTGAATACACAACACAAGGAGAACAAAGTCTTTTTCAATCCACGTGCGGAAATATAATATCCGCCCAGCAATGAACCGAGTACGAAAGCTGCCGCTCCGAAGGTTCCGTAATAAATGCCAATCTCCTGTTCTGTCAATCCCAAACCGCCCACATCACGACCGGCTTTCAGGAACAAAGGTACAATTTTCATCACAAACCCTTCGGCAAAACGATATAAAATAATAAAGCAGATGTAATAAACGATATGCTTTTTAGTAAAGAAGTTCCGGATGACATTCCATAACTCGGCCATACTCTGCGAAAAAGAGGTGACCGAATGGGCATGCTTGCCCGAAGGCAGCATACGGGTATGATAAAGTCCCAAAGCGAACATCACTCCTCCGAGGACAATCATAATGACCGTCCAGGAATAGAGTACCGCATCTTCGGCAGGACCTTCGTATTCATCTTTCAAGAAACCGGCCAGATAAACCAGCAGACCTGTACCGATAATCTTGGCTACGTTATAAAAAGCACCTTGCCAACCTATATACTTAGCCTGTTCCTGTGCATTCAACTCGTCCATATATACCCCGTCACAGGCCACATCGTGCGTTGCCCCGCTAAAGGCGACAATGGCGAACAAGGCGATAGTGATTGCAAAAAAGGACGGAAGATGAAGCGACAAGGCAATCAACCCGAAAGTGACTCCCGACACCATCTGGGTGAGGACGACAAAGAATTTCTTGGTACGGTACATTTCGAGTAGCGGGCTCCAAAGGGGTTTCAATGTCCAGGGAAGCATGATAAGGGAGGTCCAGAAGGCTATTTTCGCATCACTGACTCCCAGACCTTTGTACATCAGTACAGCTACCATATTGAGGACAACAAAAGGGAGCCCCATACCAAAATAAGCGGTGGGAACCCAAAAAATAGGACTACGGCGTCTGGCCGGAGTTGGGGTTTCGGTTGTTTTCATTTATATCTAAGTATTAAGGTTGTTGAATTCGGCTATAACCGAAGATAACTTCATCCCCTTTCAGAAGGAGATGAAGTTACCTTTCGGAATCTATAAACGCAATAGGACGAAGCATTTGGTAAATCAGTCAGTTATAGGAATAAAGCTCACCGCTTGTCCACCACCTTTTGCCATGACTACAGACAAGGTATCGGCTGCTGTCACCTCTTTGTCCTTAATCTGATACGAAGTAGGATTCGTTTTCCAGTCGGCATCTTCTCCATCAGCATAAATCACGGCATGGTATTTTTTATCTTTCTCCAGGAAATCCAATGGAATGGTGAGTGTACGCGACTCTTCATTCGTGGTGGCTCCCAGGAAATATTTATCTTTCGCTTTCCGCACCACAGCTACAAACTCTCCCGGTTCGCCCTGCAAGGCTTCGGACCAGTCACAGTCCGCATCAAAATCCCGGAAGAACTGGAAGGCAGGATGCCCTTCATAGTTCTCAATCATATCCGAAGCCATCTGCAACGGAGAATAAATGACAACCCAATTGGCTATCTGCTTTGCCAAGGTGGTATTCACACGGCTGTTTCCTTTATCCAAGTCATTCCACTTCTTGCGGCGTGGGGAATTGCGTGTCTTTTCATAAAGAATATCAAAAGTACCCGGTGTATAATCCATCGGACCGCCCAGCAAGCGGGTAAACGGCAATAACTCGTGATGTTCGGGGGGATTACCTTCACTCCATCCGTTCCACTCCATGCCGCGGGCGCCTTCGCGCGTCATCATATTGGGGTAAGTACGACGAATTCCTGTATCTTTGATAGGTTCGTGGACATTAACGGTTGTATGATAACCGGCGGCAGTCTGCACCACCTTGCGGTAATGGCGTACATTGAACTGTCCATGATGGCTGTGACCGCCCGGCAGTCCTCCGGCATAACCGGTCTTCACGCTGTGCACTCCCAGGTCTGCATACCATTTGTAAGCATTGTCCAGCTGGCGTTCGTAATTAAAGATATTGCCACCCGTTTCGTGGTGACCGATTATTTCAATCCCTTTCTCCTTGGCATAACGTGCCACCTCTGCCATATCGAAATCGGCATAAGGCTTGGTATAATCAAAAGTCTGCATACCGCCCCAACTTTCCCAGCCTTCATTCCAGCCCTCGAACATCACCGCTTCTATGTTATTGGCAGCAGCAAAATCTATATATCGTTTGGCATTAGCGGTGGTAGCGCCGTGGCGTTCATCCATCGTCCACGTTTCAACCCCCAGATGCATTCCCCACCAGATACCTACGTATTTCATAGGACGTATCCAGCTCAAATCACCCTCCAGCGCACAAGGTTCATTCAGATTCAGTATCAGGCCGGAGTTTATCAGACCTACCGCTTTGGGAGCTATCTGGATACTGCGCCACGGAGTAACGAAAGTTCCTCCGGCAAAACGGGCTTTTACCCCATCGGGCCAGGAGGCCAGTTCCGATTTGAAGTGACAACCTTCGGTATGCTTCAAAGTCATTTCGGGGAAATCGGTCAAAGCCGCTTCGTGAATACTGGCATATACCCCGTTATCTGTTTTGAAAGTCATCGGGGTGTTGGCATTATCCACCTTGCTGACGGGCAGGGTACGATACAGCAACTCGTAGGTTTCAAAACTGGCGGGAATAGACCATGACTTGCCATCCTGCGCCAGATTGAATGAAGTGAGCTCGTCCATCACGAACACACTGTCCACTTGGGGTACTTGATATTCATAACGAAAGCCCAGACCGTCGTCGAACACGCGGAAACGGAGGGTCAGCCGTGTATTCGCCGGATCTTTCAGGCGCACAGCCATCTCGTTATAATGGTTCCGGATAGATTTATTCTCCCCCCAAGGCTGGGTCCAGGTTTCATCCTTTGTGGTAAACTCAGTATTTTCTATCTGAAAATCTTTGGAGAGATTGAGCCCGTCACGGCCTTCAAAGCCCATAACAGAAGGAGTGATGAACGGTTTTCCTCCTACAGAAACTCCATAGGTCATCGCTCCTGCCTCATTCAGGTTGAATACTAATTTTATATTGCCATCCGGCGATGTTAATTCCGTGGGACGGGAACATCCGCAAAACACAACTAACAAAAATAATACATAGTAACTGTATGTCTTCATACTATTAAATTGGATTAATGATACAAATATAGAACAATTAAGTAAGGTATCACACTTATCGAAGGAGGAAAATTATTTTAAATGGGAGAAGATTACATATAATGAGAAGTATCAACAGAATAAAATAACAAACGCCGATAAAGCCCTTTTAAAGACTCTACCGGCGTAAGTTCACCTATTTAAAAAATCAGAATTCCAAGTCAGCCAACTGAGGATTATGGTCGGAAAGTAAAGCTTCCGGTACTTCAGCCGGTATTTCACAACTCTTCACCAGAACTTGCGGAGTGACAAAGATGAAATCAATCTTTTCACAATCCTCGGCCAGGATACGGGCAAAATCATGAAAAGTATAATCAACGCCGGTCACACGGGCAGCCGTCTTATAAGCATCCTTCATCACAAACTCGTTGGTGGTGATTGTTTCGTATGCATCGCTCGCATCGGTCACATTAAAGTCGCCCGTAACCACTGCGGGACGTTCGCCTACGATCTCTTTTATCTTACGGATAATGAGCAATGCGCTTTGACGGCGGGCCTCTTCACCCACATGGTCAAAATGAGTATTGACAGCCATGAATATCTTTCCGGTAGCCTTGTCCTTAAATTTTGCCCAAGTGGCGATACGGACACAAACCGCATCCCATCCCATCATTCCTACGCTATCGGGATTTTCGGCCAACCAGAAAGTATTGGAGTCCAACACCTCATATTTGTCCTTACGATAGAAAAGCGGCGCATATTCACCTGCTGTCTTCCCGTCATCACGTCCCACACCGATACCATCGTATTCGGGCAAGCCTGCGCGAAGATCCTGAAACTGGTTATGCAAGACTTCCTGCATACCGACAATATCCAGCTCATGGTCCTTAATAAACTGGCACACACGGTCTTTCCGATATTGCCAATTGTTCAAACTGTCCTGCGGATTGTCGTAACGGATATTGAAAGTAGCCCAACGAACGTCGGTCTTCTTCTCTTCCGCACAGCCGCCCAATAACAGGACGGCTGCCAATAAAAATAGAATTTGCTTCATTTTGTTTCTTTTTATGTTCCCTAGGATACAAAGATAGCAATTTCTAGCGGAAATTATTCGGAGTATGCCACTGACCTCTATCATTCATCGTATCGGTCACATCCCACCATACACGGCTACCCTGGTTCACATTGCCCGGTTTATTGGGGTTACGGGACTCGCTGTTAGGATAGTTGATGCGTTTGATAAGCTTGCCGGACGCCACTTCTCCATTGGAATTGTTTCCATTGACCGGAGCCAGCAGATAACGCGGATAGTCGGTACGGCGCACTTCCGCCCATCCTTCATTTCCATTCGGGAAAACGGCAATCCACTTCTGAGTAATAATCTGTTCCAACTGTTCTTCCTTGCTACCACCGGCAAATGCTTTTACGCCATCCAGATGACTGATGTATTCATTGGCCTTGTCCGCATCAATTTCATAATAATCCATAGATGCCTTGATACCTTTCAAATAAAGGGCTTCGGCTGTTTCATCCACCAATGACGGCCAGCGCAATGCCGCTTCCGCTTTCAGGAACAAGCTTTCAGCATAACCCATCCAGACAATTTCACGAGCCAGATTCCACCAATAATCCTTGTTCATGGCATCAGATGACAGAATACAGCGGTTGGCAGAATATCTGTTCAGATAAGAACCGCCTACATTGGTTTCTCCATTCATCACTCCGTTGAAATCTCTCTTCAGATTCTCTGTAGGAAGCGGACTGGTAGTCAACGAATCAAACGGAGTAGGACGGAACCATAAAACTTCACAACGAGGGTCGAGATAACAGTTCTCAGAATTCTCATTGAAAGTAACGGCATCGGCTGCCGCACCTTCTTTCAAAGCCTGATTCTTATAAGCCCGTTCCATTTCTTTCGACAATACAGCATTGCCGGTCCAACTGAACAACAACGCGTAGATATTTTCATTACCGCCGGCGATATACTGACGTTTCGGAGTCTGCTTCATATTGTCATCCTGACTTTGCATCAAACCGGCAGGGTCTGTCAAAGCCGCCTTTGCCTGAGTCTGGGCCAAAGCCGGGTCTACATTGGATACACGCAAAGCAAGGCGCAAACGCAGTGTATTGGCAAAACGACGCCATTTGTCCACATCACCCCCATAACATTTGTCATTGTCACCTAAATCATACTGACTGACAGCAGGAAGATTTTCCTGATGCAACTCTGTTATTGCCTGATCCAACAGCTGGAAAAGGATATTATAAACTTCCTTTTGAGGTGTATAGGTCACATTTTCTTCCGGTGGCATGGCTCCCTTCACATAGTAGGCTACAGGAATATCTCCGTAAGTGTCCGTCTGCATGGACAACAAGAAAGCATAATAAATACGGGTGATATAGAATGCCGTATGGTAATAATCCTTATTGCAGAAATAGAATGTCTTGACCAACTGGCTGTATTCCGAAGTGCTGCGGTCATCATAGAAATGCTTCCAGCGGCTGGCCGACCATCCATCCGTATAAGAATAGGTAGGCGCCTGATTCACAAAGCCGCTGACATTGTTTCCCCAATAACCGGCATAGATATCATGAGTCAGATTGGTTGTTGTCTGATAATCATTGTAAGGACCTTCGTAGGTGAAATTGGCAAAAATACTTCCGATAGCACCTTCCATCCCTTTCAAACTTGCCATGGCATGTTCCGTCAAAGTATAATCAATATCTATACCGTCGGCCGATACATTCTCCACAGTCGGGTCGTAAATCGGTGCGTAAGGATTTGTATTCAATTCCTCAAAATCATGGCATCCGGCCAAAGCCAGCAACGAACATAAGGCTACGGATTTATATAATTTGATTTTCATAATCAGTTTTTCCTTTTAATTAATTAGAAACCTAAGTTGATAGAAATACCGAAAGTACGTGTAAACGGCAACGATGCATAGTCAATGGCTTGTGAGAACATCGTAGTGTCATAGCCACCTTCGGGGCTTGTACCCGGTGTGTGCTTCATCAGATAGCACAAGTTACGTGCTACAAATGAAACATTCAGCGAGTTGACAGGAGTCTTCTTCAGCATAGATGAGGGGAATGAATAGCCGATTGACAATTCTTTCAGCTTAATGAAAGAAGCATCGTAGATGAAATCCTCAGCCTGCAATGCACCATAGTATTCTGAAGCGGACACCTGTTTTGTATTCACCTCGCCTGACTCTGTCACACCGGGGAATACCATCATATAGTTGTTTTCCTCACCACGGTTCAAGGTACGTTTAGCCAAACCGTTTCCGGTAGCCAGCATCTCGGAATAAGAGAAGATATCACCACCGAATTTCATATCAAACAGTGCGGACAGTGTAATCCCCTTATAAGTAAAGGTAGGAGATACAGACATGGTCAGCTTTGGCTGGATATTACCGATAGGTTTGTTCACATATTCGGACTCATTGGTCACAGTCATGGGCAACCCATTTTCATTTACGATAATATCACCGTTTTCATTGCGCTTATAAAGCGATGTAGCATAAATCTCGCCTAATTTGTGTCCGGCGCGTGTACCTACTTTTACAGGGAAGTTTCCGTCACCGTTAAAGAACATATAGTTCACATTTTCTTCCGGAGCCAGTTCTTTCACCTTCGATACGTTGTGAGCCATATTCACATTCAAGTCAAAAGCAAAATCCTTTGTTTCTACCAGAGTGGAATACAACATCAGTTCCACGCCTTGATTGGTTACCATACCTGCATTTACCCATTGTCCTCCACTCCAGGGAGCTGCTGCGGGTACTTTCATAATCTGGTTCTTTGTCTTGCTGTAATAATAAGTAAAATCAAATCCCAGGCGATTGTTCAAGAACTTCATATCCAGACCCGCTTCGTAAGAAGTCGCGATTTCAGGCTTCAACTGGTCGTTCATCTTCACATTGTCTTTGGTCGGGGTCAATACACCATTATCGAATTTGAAAGAGTAGGTATTGTATAACTGATAAGGGCTTGTATCCTTACCTACCTGTGCGGCAGACAGACGTGCCTTGGCAAATGTCACCCAGCTTGGCAACGGTTTGTCGATAGAGCGCAAGAAGTCCGACACTACGAAACTGAGGTTGGCAGACGGATAGAAGAAAGAATTGTTACCTGACGGAAGAGTGGATGACCAGTCATTACGGGCTGTCAAATCCAAAGACAGATATTCCTTCCACGCCATCTGTACAGAGCCGAACACCGAGTTCATGGCACGCTTGTAGCCATCCTCACTACCGGTTCTCAACAAATTGGCCGCATTCAGCATCCAGTTACCTTTGTCCACCATATTACCTACGCCCACGCCCAAAGTTTCCGAACGCTGGTACATAAAGTTACCACCGACATTGAAGCCCAGACGGAAGTTATCAGTCAACTGACGGTCACCCATCAAAATGACTTCAGCATTTGACTCGAAGAAGTTTTCTTCACTACGGTCCATTGAATCATTCGTAATCATGGAAGTATTGGCTTCTCCATTGATACCATCCCCCGCATTGGTGCTTTGCACTCTGGTGCGGTAGTAGTCAAAAGCGTATTTGGCAGATAGATGCAGCCAATCAGTGAAATTAATTTTCATGCTATAATATCCGAAAGCACGCCAACGTTCATCCGAATTCTGACGCTGATGCAATACATAATAAGGATTACGGATACTGGCAGTAGGCCCTGTCCAATTCACATGCGCATGAGTTTCATCAGAATATTGTTTCAAGTCATCCAGACGGACGTTGTTAGGGATTCTCATCAACTGGGAAATAGCACCGTAATCTCCATACAGTGGACGGTTATCGGCTTTTGTACGTGAAAGAGAAATTTTTCCGTCCATAGACACCCATTTGTTCAATTCCGTTCCTGCATTCAGATCGGCATTCACACGGCTCAAACTTTCAGTGGGGAATACACCGTCATTGTCGGAGTATCCGAAAGAAGTACGAAAATGTGATTTCTCTGTACCGTTGCTGATAGATACGTTATGCGTATGCGAGAAACCGGTATCAAAATAATCTTTCAACTTATCCCCATAGTTAGAGTAAGCGTAAGTTTCTCCGTTCCAAGCCTCTTTCATGCTTCCATCCAATACCGGACCCCAGCTTCCGCTATCCGTTTTGTCATACACCGCAGTCTTGGCATCTTTTGTATCAATATGTCCTTGTCCGTAACGGCGTTGCATATCCAATGTCTCGCCGATAGCTGTCCAAGTAAAATTACCACTATAACGGATTCCGAAGCCATCCTTCTTACTACCTTTCTTTGTCGTAATCAAGATAACGCCATTACCTGCACGTGAACCGTAAAGAGCAGCCGCATTCGGACCCTTCAAAACAGAAATACTCTCGATATCATCCGGATTAATGTCCATGGAAGCGCTACCACGGTCTACACCATCATAGCGGGATGCGCTTGAAGTGCTAGTGTCGCTGAAAGGAACGCCATCCACAATCCACAACGGCTGGTTATTGTCTGTCAGAGAAGAGTTTCCACGGATGGTAATCTTCGTAGAGCCGCCCAGACCGGTAGCCGAGGTATTCATCTGAAGGCCTGCCACCTTGCCCTGCAAGGCACTGGTTACCGAGGGGTCACCTGTCTTGTTCAGTTCATCGCTCTTCAGTTCCTGAACCGCATAACCCAACATTTTCTTCTCACGTTTGATCCCCAAAGCGGTTACCACCACTTCGCCAATCTGCTGTGTATCTTCCTGCATGGTTACATTCAGTACATTCTTGCCATCGGGCTTCAATGTTTCCGAACGGTAACCAATGTATGAGAACACAATCTCACCATTTCCGGGAACGGACAAAGAATAGTTACCTTCAAAGTCTGTAATCGTACCGGCTGTGGGATTTCCTTTCACTTGTACGTTTACACCAATCAAGGCTTCGCCTGTCGCATCAACCACTGTTCCGGTCACTGTATGTTCCTGTCCTGTCTGTTGAGGTGTCTGAGGCTCTCCGGATGCTGAAAGATAGACAATATTATCCTCTATCTTATACGTAATTCCTTTGCCTTGCAAAGCCGCATCAAGTACAGACTGTAATGAACCGTTCTTCACATCAATGGCATTCACCGGCATTTCAGCCAGCTTGTCATCATAGAAAAACTGATAGTTAGACTGTGATTTAATGTTCTTGATCACTGCTCCAAGCGTTGTCTTGGGAGTTGAAAGAACGATTTGCGCGCGGGTCCATTGTATGGGTGCAGCCACAAACAAAAGAATCAAAAGCGCCCTGAGTAATTTGGGCTTTCTCATTAATTGATTGCCTTTCATAATTTATAAATTCGTTAACACTGACTTGTTTTTCTCCAGTAAAGGGGTTCTCATTCCCCTTTCGAGAATAAAAACAGGCAGCTAAAAGAAAACACTTACTCAATCTTGTTCTTTTTTCTAAATTTTCCAGAAAAAAGCAGAGGAAAGGCAAAAGTAGTAATATCATCGGACTTTGACGTATAGAAGAAATACTTAAAAAGAAAAAGGGGATGTACTCTTGCAATGCTGCCAAAAGAGAACATCCCCCTCCAACCTCTCTTTATAAGAGAGAAGTGCATGGTGAAACTTTTATTTTACTTTTTCGTCTTTTGAAAATGAATAAGGCAAATCACTTTCTTGTGTTCCACGCTGCATATTCGGACGGTCGGTCATCTTGAAGTCAATAGTACCGCCTTGTAACAATTCGTTATGCTTCAAATAATTCTTGGTATAAACAGTACCGTTTACACGCATTTCATCTACATATCGGTTGGTATCGCTGTTATCCGATGCGGTTATTACCAAGTTCTTTCCGTTTTCAAAATGAAGTGTCGCCTTCTTGAACAACGGAGCACCCAGAATATACTCATCCGTACCGGGACATACCGGATAGAACCCTAATGCGGAGAATACATACCATGCCGAAGTCTGACCATTGTCTTCATCACCGCAATATCCGTCCGGACCGGCTGTATACATACGGTTCATCACCTCACGCAACCAATATTGCGCTTTCCAAGGCTGGCCTGCATAGTCATACAGATAAATCATGTGCTGGATGGGCTGGTTTCCATGTGCATAGTTACCCATGTTCATGACTGTCATTTCACGAATCTCATGAATTACCTGTCCGTAATAGCTATCATCAAAGATGGGGGGAACCGAAAAGACAGAATCAAGCATGGTAACGAACATTTCCTTACCTCCCATCAAATCAATCAATCCCTGAGGGTCATGGAATACAGACCAGGAATAATGCCAGCTGTTTCCTTCCGTAAAGTCACCTCCCCATTTCAACGGCGAGAATTCAGGAGCGAACTTGCCGTCCTTCTGCTTGCCACGCATCAATTTACTTTCCGAATCAAACAGGTTCTTATAGTTCATGGCACGTTTGGCAAAAAGTGCGATTTCCTTCTTCGGACGCTTCAACTCTTTCGCCAGCTGATAAATACACCAGTCATCGTATGCATATTCCAATGTACGGGCTGCATTCTCATGAATCTTCACATCACAAGGCACATAGCCCAGCTTGTTATAATATTCATATCCCAGACGTCCGGTAGAAGAAACTTCAGGATGTACTGCTTCCGTTCCATGAATCAGTCCTTTGTATAATGTTTCCACATCTTCCACACGTACTCCTTTCAGATAAGCATCGACCAAGATAGAAGCTGAATTATTGCCGACCATGCAACCACGATGACCGGGGCTGGCCCATTCGGGGAAGAAACCGCTTTCCTTATAAGTATTAACCAAACCTTCCTGTATCTCCTTATTTACCGAAGGATACATCAGGTTCAAGAAAGGGAACAAGCAACGGAATGTATCCCAGAAACCTGTATCCGTATACATATATCCCGGCAGCGTTTCGCCATTGTAAGGACTGTAATGAACAGGTTGTCCGTTGGCATCCAGTTCATAGAATTTACGCGGAAACAACAAGGAACGGTACAAGCAGGAATAGAAAGTGCGGTATTGATCCAATGTTCCACCTTCCACCTCTACTTTACCTAAGGCCTCATTCCAAGCCTCTTTACCTTTCTGTACCAATACTTCAAAACTGTCACCACCCAATTCCTTCAGGTTCCGAATTGCTTGTTCAGGACTGATGAATGAAGAGGCCACACGGGCATGAACTACTTCGCCTTTCTTTGTCTTGAAACCGATAACGGCTCCGGTATGGAAATCAGTCTGCTCCAGTTTACCTTCTTTCAAGGTTACAGGAACACTGCCATCCGGTTTTTCAGGCTGTACATCATTAGAGAACGTAGCCTCATAAGTAAACGGCTTATCAAACTCAATAACGAAATAATTCTTGAAGTTGGCAGGAACACCACCACTGTTACGGGTAGTATAGCCCACGATTTTGTTTTCTCCGGGAATCACCTTGACAGACGAACCACGATCAAAAGCATCCACCACTACATATGAATCATTCTCAGGAAAAGTGAAACGGAACATTACGGCACGCTCCGTAGGAACCATTTCGGTTACGACATCATGTTCTGCCAAATAAACCTTATAATAATAAGGTTTTGCAATTTCAGCTTTATGAGAGAACCAGCTTGCACGCTTGTCCTCTTCAAATTCCGGTTTTCCTGTTACGGGCATGATGGAAAATTGACCATAGTCATTAATCCACGGACTGGGCTGATGGGTTTGTTTGAAACCACGGATTTTATTAGCCGTATAAACATACTGCCATCCGTCCCCCATCTTTCCTGTCTGGGGAGTCCAGAAATTCATACCCCACGGGCGGGATATGGCAGGATAAGTATTTCCTGTAGAGAGTTCAAAGGAAGACTGTGTACCTACCAACGGACTCACATAGTCTGCATAATCCTTTGCCTGTACAAACAGCGTGACACACAGCGCTACAACTAATAGAAATAGTTTTTTCATGATATTGCTATTTGGGTTAAGTTATACTTTTAATTCTTCACCTGTTTTCCCCATTCCGTCGGTACGGGACTCATGGTAATCTCCATCGTTCCTCCACGTACCAGATCATCATGGGTAAAGAAAGGAACATCCAGCGGTTTTCCGTTCAACAAAACCGACTCAATATACTTATTGGTCTTCGAATTATTGTGGGTACGGATAACGAAAGTCTTGCGGTCGGGTAAATTAATCGTCACCTCCTCAAACAACGGACGTCCGATAGAATAAACCGGCTTACCGGGACATACCTGATAGAAGCCCATGGAATTCAAAATATACCAGGCAGACATCTGACCGCAATCTTCATTACCCGACAAGCCGTCAGGAGCATTGAAATACTGGTTATACAGCACACTGTCAACCAATTCCTGAGTACGCCATGGACGGTTTACATAGTTATACATATGAGTAATGTGATGACTAGGCTCATTGCCATGCGCATACTGGCCTATCAGTCCTGTGATATCAGCAGAGGTAGCCTCCCCTTCCAACTGGGAAGAAACCGTAAACAAGGAGTCCAGCTTTCCTACGAAAGCATCCTCCCCACCCATCAAATTCACCAGTCCCGGGATATCATGCGGAACAAACCAAGTCCATTGCCATGCAGTACCCTCGCAATAATCATCATTACGGTGATTGGAAGAACGGGGATTGAACGGAGTACGCCATTCACCTTTACTATCCAATCCACGCATGAAACGGGTGGCAGGATCAAAATAAAATTCGTAAGCATCTGCAAAACGGGCATACTTCTCCTTGGTTTCAGTATCTCCCAAGCTGTCTGCCAGCACGGAGATACACCAGTCATCATACGCATACTCCAATGCTTTCGCCACCGATTCATTCTCACGGTCACATGGAATATAGCCAAGAGTATTCTTATAATAACGTGCTTTGGGCATAACATATGGAATCAGCCAATCGGGAGCTACAATACCGGTAGTGTCATATTCCGCTGCACGCAGACATGCCTTGTAAGCTTCCTGCACATCAAAATCGCGGTATCCCTTCACATAAGAATCGGTTACCAACGAAGCCGCATGATATCCCACCATAGTTCCGGTATAATTGGACACACAGTCCCATTTCGGAAAGATACCACCTTCCTGATGCTTCTTTATCAATGAACGGATAAACTCCGTATTCAACTGAGGATCGACAATAGTCAGTAACGGATGTAACGCACGGAAAGTATCCCACAAAGAGAAAATGGTATAAACCGGATGTTTCATGTCGGTGGTATGCACTTTCAAATCCATTCCCAAGTAACGCCCGTCTACATCTGTAAACAGATTGGGACTTAGGAAAGCATGATACATAGCCGTATAGAAAATGGCACGCTGGTCTTCATCATTGGTTTTGACTGCAATCTTTGACAAGCATTCATTCCATTTCTTCTTAGCATCGGCACGCACTCCATCAAAATTCCAACCGGGCATCTCAGCCTGGAGGTTCTTATAAGCACCTTCCGCATCAACAGAAGAGATAGAGAACTTAGCCAGCACTTGTTCATCTTTCGCCGTTTCAAAATGCAAAAGCATTTTACATACAGGAATCTGTTTGTCATTTTCCTGAACAGTATCCGTGTACAAGGTATACGTAAAGGGTTTGGAAAATACGGCATAAAAATAAAGATCCTGTCGGTATGCCCAATAGGCACTGCGTTTGCGCCCCCGCAACACAGTATCATTCACTGCCTCCACTTCCATTACCTGATTGATTTGTTGCTGAATATTATAGTCCATATCCAAGATAAATCCAGACTCCTTACTTTCCGGAAAAGTATACCGATGCATTGCCGCACGCTCTGTCGAAGTCAGTTCGGCTTTTACCCCGTATGTATCCAGAAAAACAGAATAATATCCCGGTTCGGCATATTCCTTTTCATGAGAAAAAGCCGATGCGAAAGGACGCTTCTGGCTTTCTGTTCCCAAGAAATCAGTACGCTGCACACCTACAGTCGGCATCAACAGGAAATCTCCGAAATCCGCACACCCTGTACCACTAAGACGTGTATGGGCAAAACCATTGATCGTAGTATCTTCATAATAATATCCGGAACAGGAATCCCAACCGTCAATACGAGTATCCGGCCCCGGCTGTATCATGCCATGAGGAACCATAGCACCCGGATGAGTATGCCCATGGCCTCCTGTACCAATAAAAGGATTGACATAATGGGTGTAATCATTCATTTCATTGCCCTCAGAATCACATGCAGTGAAACACAATAACCCTAGAAGACAGCCGCTTAAGAGCATGTTGATTTTCATAGATCTTTATTTAAAAATTATTTTGTTTCCGATGAGATAAATATATTGTTATCATCTACTTTCTTATAATTGAAAGGAATAGAGTTACGCAAAGAATTCAGCACAGACTCTATATTATCTTTCTTTTTCAGTACACCTGAATAAGTATTAGTACTGTCTACATCCGGTGAAAGGATTATCTTCACTCCATAGAACCGTTCCAATGCTGCCGCAATCTGGAAAATAGATGACTTTTCAAATGGAATCAAGTCATTATGCCAGACTATCTCCATCTTGGGATCGACCTGTTTTACTTGCATCCGCCCTGTTACCCTGTTTAAAACGGCTTTTTGTCCCGGCAACAAAGTAATTCTTCCTTTGTCCGATTTATCTTTTACCTCAACTTCACCCTCTATCAAGGTTGTTTCCGCAAAACTGTTATCCGGACGACATTTTATATTGAAAGAGGTTCCCAAGACCCTGACATCCATTGCCGGGCTTTTTACCATGAAAGGTTTCTCATGATTACGTGCTACTTCAAAATAAGCTTCTCCATCCAGATATACATGACGTTCCTTTCCTTCAAAAGCACGCGGATATTTTAAAACAGACGACTGGTTCAACCATACTTTTGTCCCGTCAGGCAACAACATCTCACGCACTTGTCCATGAGCAGCCGATGCTACCACCAATTCCTCCGCTTTATTCCGGAACCAATAGGCCAATCCCGCAGCCAGCACCATCACACCCACTATAGCAGCTGCATAACGCAACACACTTCTAAGCTTGAACACCTCTTGTTTCTTCTGATTTTCCCGTTTCAATCTTCTACCCAACCTGCGCTCTGCCCTCACTACCAGATTTTCCTCCTCAAAGGGGAATTTACCTAACTGATAAATCTCCTCCATACGGAACAGCTCTCCGGCATTCTCATCAGATTCTTTCATCCATTCATTGATAAGAACAAAATCCTCCTCCGAGCATCGGTTTTCCAAATACCTGATAATAATATCTTCGTTAAGTTTACTCATCTTTTTCCCTATTCATATAGTAAACAATTCAACTTGTAAAAACACTTAGCAGTTTTGCTGAAAATATAATCAATGACAATAATAAATGGCTGAGACGTTCGCGCAAAAATTTCAAGGCCTTATACATATGTGCCTCTACGGTACGTAAAGAAATGCCAAGAGTATCAGCGATTTCCTTGTTTTTCATATCATGAAGATAGCTCAGTTTAAACACCTCCTTACATTTATCCGGCAATTCATTAATCGCTCCAAAAATTTCCTGACGCAATTCCTGATTCTCTATCTTTTTAATGACTTCGGCATGATCCGGCTGGTAATATTGCAATTTTCGTTCATAGATTTCTATCATTGCCGCACTGTAGTTATTCTCTATAACCTGATGCTTCAATAAATTTATAGCCTTGGTATATACAGAACGATAAAGGAAAGCTAAAATCTGCTCTCCTATGACGACTGAATCTCTCCGCCTCCACAACTCCACAAAAACATCCTGCACTACATCTTCGGCTTCTTCGGTACCGACCAGCCGTGTCGCATAGAACAACAGCTTAGGATAGCATTGACGAAAGACGGCCTTATAGGTGTCATCAAGTTCCTCGTTCATATTATATAATTCACCTTTGTATGAAGGAGAGAGCCAATGTTCCAAATAACGATCCAATCATCCACTGTAGAGGCAAAAAGCTTCCGCTCATCATACAATTTTCAGGCAGATTCAAACCGCCTCTACAGCAAAACGATAACAAATATTACTTTTAACTCACCTCCTGTACAATTACAATTCTTAATAAGTTGAACCAATTATTATCTATCTATACCAAATATTTCCCGGTTCCGGACCCATTTCAAATTCTACAGTAGCACCATCCATTATTTGCCGGTGTGTGATATAGCTCTTATCGTATGGTTGCCCATTTACTTTCACCGACTGGATATAGATATTTTCACGACTTACTCCAGGGGCCAGTACTGTGAACGTTTTTCCATTATCCAGATGCATCTGTATCTCGGGGAACAACGGCGTACCAATCTCATATTCACCACTTACCGGATTGACAGGATAAAATCCCATAGCACTGAATACATACCAGGCAGACATCTGTCCACAATCCTCATTTCCACACAGTCCGGCAGGTGCATTGAAATAAAGGTCATGCATGACCTGCGCCGCATACTTCTGAGTTTTCCAAGGCTGACGTACCTTATTATACAAATAAATCACATGATGGCTAGGCTCATTACCATGAGCATACTGGCCAATCATACCTGTACTGAAAAGAGGCAAATCTGCATTACCAGCCGGGATATAAGTAAACATACTATCCAACTTTTCCGTAAAACGATCCTTACCACCAGTCAAGGCAATTAGCCCCTTAATATCCTGCTGTACAGACCAAAAGTACTGCCAACCGTTACTTTCACAAATGTGGGCAGTGTAGTCATCCGGGCTGAAATTAGGTTGGAATACTCCTTTATCATCTATCGGCTGCATGAAGCTTGACGCCGGATTGAACACATTGCGATAATTCTGAGAACGCTTGTAGAATTCGTCCGCTAATTGAGTCCTCCCCATCTTCCGGGCCATTTCGGCTATGCAATAATCATCAAAAGCATATTCTAATGTTTTGGAAAGCGACCAATTTTCCGCATTATATTCATCCTTTATATTATAAGGTATATATCCTAATTTTTTATACAGACCAATGCCGCGATAATCATCCAAGTTAGCAGTAGCCACACAAGCCTCCAATGCCTTCTCTGCATCAAAATCACCAATACCTTTCAAATAAGCATCGACAATAACAGGTACAGCGTGGTAGCCAATCATCATATCCGTTTCACTTCCCCAAAAATTCCATACCGGCAAACGTCCGTTCTGTTCATAAAAAGCAATGAATGATTTCACCATATCATTGACACGCTGAGGTTCCGTATAAGTAAATAACGGATGTGCGGCACGATAAGTATCCCACAATGAAAAAGTTCCATAATTCACCCAACCATCCGTCTGATGAATTTTCTTATCGGGACCATAATAAGCCCCGTCCACATCACTATAAATAGTCGGGGCAATCATTGTATGATACAATGCTGTATAAAAATTAACCTTATCGTCCTTGTTATCACCTGTTACCTCTATTTTTCCCAACTGACGGTTCCAATTATCTTTAGTTTCAGCCAAATATTTATCGAAATCATTGTGAGGTGCTTCAGCCGCCATGTTTTTAGCAGCACCTTCCATGCTTACTCCCGAAAGAGCAGTACTCAGAACAATCTGCTCTCCTTTTTCCGTATCAAAATTAAAACGGGCGATATAAGCCGTACCTACACGTTTACCTTTCAAAGCAATGGCAGTAGTATCCATCTCTACCGAGGCAAACGGTTTGGAGAAACGAGTGCGGAAATACACATGCTGGCCTCTTGCCCATCCTTCGGAAAAACGATATCCCTGAATGGTGCATGAGTCAATTATCTCAATATAAGAATCATTGGTAAAGTCCCAATTCATCGCTTTCTTCAGATTCAGAAAGACAGCCGACTCTCCTTCAGGAAACGTATAACGCTGTATACCGCAACGCTCTGTAGCAGTTAACTCCACATTGATATCATAATCTTTCAGCAACACGCGATAATAACCAGCTGAAGCCTCTTCATCCGCATGAGAGAATTTGGAATAGATGCCTAAAGGAGCTTCCGCTTCCTGATAAGGCAAAGTTACAGGCATGAAAGAGATATCATACAAGTCTCCGGCTCCCGTTCCCGACAAATGGGTATGACTGAATCCGGCAATCGTACTGTCCGGATAAAAATAACCGGAAATACGGTCCCATCCGGGCAAACCGTTATCCGGACTAAGTTGTACCATTCCGAAAGGCGCTTGCGCTCCCGGATAAGTATTGCCGGTAAAATCGGTTCCGATAAACGGATTCACCAATTGGGTATAATCGGTTGACGGCTGGGTTTGTTTATTGGACACACAGGCTCCAAATGCCACTAAAGAAATGAATAGCGCGAGAACAGGTGTTTTCATACTTAAGAGGTTTTTCATTATTACTTTGTTACAAAAATACACATTATAATAATATGAACAACCTTATTATAAAAAACACTTAGCTTTAATTCATTATTTTTTCGTATTTAAATAGTAAAGAAGGGATTCTTTCACCTTTTCATCCGAAGTTACAATCAAAAATTCACCGCCTCTTTTATCATACAGAAAGCAATAGGTCTTATAAAGAGCTATACCTGCTATCTCCTCCCAAGGGAATGTCTGTTTCAGTTCCGCCTTATCATATGTCAGCCCTTCCGGAGTTATTTCTACCCAAGTCTGCCCCGCAATACTCCGCTTATAAATCTTATTTAGTCTGACAGGCAGCATAATCAAGATATAAATAAGACACAAGAACCAAATCAGCAGCGGACTGAACAGGCTTTGCTCTTCGGGAACAATATAGTGCCCTGTACACAGTGCAATACAAATATAAATGATGAACAACAAAGAAAAACTGAAATGACGGATGTCCCACAATTTATACAAAGCATACTTTTTCAGGCTGATATTATAATCACAAACCACGACACCTGGTTCCCGTGTCAGTTTGCTTTTCGGTATGCTGAAGATACGCAATATCTGGATTCCCCGTTTCACGCCATACCCGAATAATAAAACCATCACACCAAAATTTATCAAGATCCACCACCACAATGATTCGTTTGCCAAAGCCGGTTGCCCGACAAGCACCATTGATGCAAAAGTGATACCCGCCACCAATAACAACATACTACAAATTACAGTTAAAATCCATCCTTTTGTTTTCATAATAACCTTTTTATTTTATTCCATGACGGGAAACAAAGATAAAAGATTATAGCTAGATAACAAATAAAGAGCCGTCGAATTTAAATTATTGTTTGGTTAGGAACTTAGATTTTTTTCGTATGTTTGTCGCAAATATTAATGAAAAACACATTTCTATCTATGAAAAAGAGTGATATTCTGTTCTTTTTGTTTGTAATAGCATTGTTTCTACCCTTTTTTATTAGCGATACCATTTATGAATGGTACAAATCTTTCAATGCAATCCATGGTATGGTCATGAGTTTTGTGAAGTTCGCCATTCTAGCTACTTTGGGAGAAATGCTTGGGCTTCGCATCAGCACAGGAGTGTATCACAACAAGACCTTCGGTATTATCCCACGCATGGTAATCTGGGGGGTACTGGGAGTATTACTAGCTATCGCTGCTAAAAAGAAATAACAATCTTCATGTATAATGAATACCAGCCTTCCCTGCTTTTAGCCCCCTATATTGACAAATACTGGGAATTTAAAGGCAATCCGGACTATGGGATGAAAATCAACATATTGCCGGACGGTTGCACCGATTTTATCTTCACCCTTGGCGAAGTAGCTGACATAGCGGAACAAGAAAGTCTTATAATGCAACCCTACCGCTCTTATTTTGTAGGTCCCATGAGCCGATACTCCACCCTAATAACCTATGCGAAAAGCATCCATATGTTTGGTATCCGTTTTCTGCCTTGCGGTTTATTCCGCTTCATGCAATTACCATTGGAAGAACTTGGGAATCAAAGAATCAGCACTTTTGAGTCAGGAGGTATCTTCAACGACTCGCTAGCAGAAAGATTATGTGAACAACCGTACATACAGGACAAAATCAGACTGATAGAATCTTTTCTCACCCAAGCCTTATGTACTAACAACAAGATAGAAAAACAGATATCATATGCAGTAGATTGCATTAACCTTTCCAAAGGCCAACTGCCTATCCGTTCTTTAGTAGAAAATGTATGCTTGTGCCAAAGACACTTCGAGCGCAAGTTCAAACATCAGACCGGATATTCCCCTAAGGAATACAGCCGGATTATCAAATTCAAGAATGCAGTGGATTTACTGCGTTCCACCTCTTCCAATCAACTCTTCTCTGTTGCCATTGAGGCCGGATACTATGACACAGCCCATTTGAGTAAGGAAATAAAAGCCTTATCAGGCAATACACCCGGTTCCTTTTTATCCTTACCGGTTACGGAAGAAACCACATTAACATATCTGAAACTATAAAAGTCGTTTTTTTACAACGAAGCCATCCTGGCGTTTCTTACTTTTGTACCGTATCAAAAACTAAAAAGAAACAATGGGATCACTTAAAGAAAAAGCAAAAGCTTTGCTTCAACAATGTGAAGTAGTCACACTAACTTCCATCAATAAAGAAGGGTATCCCCGGCCGGTTCCCTTGAGTAAAATCAAAACGGAAGGATTAACAACCATCTGGTTTGCAACAGGAAACAGTTCGGCAAAGACAAAGGATTTCCGCTCTAATCCGAAAGCCGGCATATGTTTCTACAAAGAGGGAAACAGCGTGGCCATGACCGGAGAAGTGGAAGTTGTATCAGACACTGGCACCAAGAAAGAGTTATGGCAAGACTGGTTTATCCATCATTTTCCTAAAGGACCGGAAGACCCCGAATATATCCTGCTGAAGTTTCGGGGAAACCATGCCACCATTTGGATTGACGGCCAGTTTGTTCACAGAAAAGTCTAAGTTTCCACCTCTTATCCTTGAATTTTTTCACATTTTATTTTTCATACACGTCTGTCATCCTTGAAACATCTTATTATATATGGATGTTTTAAGAATGACAGACAGGCATGAAAGGAATTCAAGACATCAGCTCCAGACCATCCGTCTACAAAATTCATCTCTTCCCTACCCTACCTTTCCAATACTTTCCCTACCTTTGTGCCATAAGTACGTATGACAAATACCAATATGGAACAACAACAATCATCTTATAAAGAAAAAGAACGTATAGACCTTCGCGAGCCGCGACGCTTCAAAGTTACTATTTTCAATGACGACTTTACTACAATGGAATTTGTTGTAAAGATATTAACTACCGTTTTTTTCAAATCAACGATGGAAGCAGAAGCTTTGATGATGCAAGTACACAAAAGTGAATCGGCCGTAATAGGCATCTATACGTATGATATCGCCCGGTCAAAAGTACAAAAAGCCACCCGTATGGCTCGTGAAGAGGGTTTCCCTCTCCGACTCACGGTTACACCGGAAGAAGAATAAAAAATCAAGAATAAGATATGGATATACCAAATACCGATTCGGTGAACTACGCTTTCGCTTCTGCGCAGAGCCAAGCGATGCAATATCGGCATGAATTTATCACGCCCGAACACTTATTGAGCGCATTGCTGGAACAAGTTCCTTTTCAAAAAGCATTGGCAGAGTGTTTTTGTACCCCGGAAGAACTGTCCCAGTCCATTTCCGAATATCTGTCGAAAAAAGTGGAACGAGTTCCTCAAGAAATAGAATATGAGTTGGAAATTTCAGGTCAACTCTCCGAGCTGCTGCAATATGCCTATATGACAATCAGCCATTCAAGCGCAGAAGAAATGGATGTTCCTCATCTGGTACAAGGAATGCTTCAACTGGAAGATTCATGGGCCGGCTATCTGCTAAAAGAAACAGTGGGAGAAGATATGCCGGAGTTTCTCAGCTCCCTCATTTCAAATTACGAGCACATGAATCAGTTTCAAGAGGAAACTTCCTCTGAGCAAGAGAAAAGCGAACCTTGGCGCAACTACGTCACCTGCCTCAATGAAGGTCTGCAAGACCGGAATCCGCTTATAGGCCGGAATGTGGAATTGGAACGCACCATTCAAGTTCTCTGCCGCAAAGAAAAGAACAACCCTCTGCACGTGGGTGAACCGGGAGTGGGAAAAACCGCACTGGTCTACGGACTAGCTGCACGTATAGAAGCAGGCAATGTTCCCGAACGCCTCACAGGCTGTCGTATCTACGAACTGGATTTAGGCAACTTATTGGCCGGTACACAATATCGGGGTGAATTCGAGAAAAGGCTGAAAGCCATTATGGAAGGAATACGGAAAGAAGGACACGCCATTGTATATATAGATGAAATACATAACCTGATAGGCGCCGGACGGACGGGAGACGGTTCGATGGATGCCTCTAATATGCTCAAGCCTTATTTGGAAGGAGGAGAGATCCGGTTTATCGGTTCCACTACTTACGAAGAATTCAACCGCTATTTTTCACGTAGCAGAGGATTGGTACGGCGTTTCCAACAGATTGACATACAGGAACCCGGAATCGAAGAAACTATCCACATAGTGGAAGGATTAAAAGAAAGGTACGAAACGTTCCATGGAGTAGTTTATGAAGAAGGAGTGATAGCATATGCCGTCACAGCTGCCGCACGGTATATCAGCGACCGTTTTTTGCCCGACAAGGCCATCGACCTGGTGGACGAAGCCGGGGCTTATCGTGAAATCCACCCCACAGATACAGAAACACAAACGGTGGACAAAGCATTGATAACCGATATACTGGCACGTATCTGTAAAGTGGATGTACTCGCCATGAAGGAAGAGGACAATGCCACATTAGAAACCTTGCATGAACGCATCAGTGCAAAGATATACGGTCAGGAAGAAGCTGTCTGCCAAGTGGTGGAAGCCGTACAAATGGCCAAAGCCGGGCTACTGGACGAAAACAAACCACTGGCCAGCCTTCTCTTCGTTGGCCCCACCGGAGTGGGAAAGACGGAAGTAGCCAAAGTATTGGCCTCCGAACTAGGTATTGCCCTGCAACGCTTTGACATGAGCGAATATACGGAAAAGCATACAGTGGCCAAACTCATCGGCTCACCTGCCGGATATATAGGTTATGAAGACGGCGGACTGCTGACAGATGCTATCCGCAAAACTCCCAACTGTGTGTTACTGCTTGACGAAATAGAAAAAGCGCATCCTGATATATTCAATATCCTGCTGCAAGTCATGGACTATGCCGTACTGACGGATAACAAAGGACGGAAAGCGGACTGCCGCCATGTTATACTTATCATGACCTCCAATGCCGGAGCACAATTCGCGCACCAAGCTTCTATAGGTTTCAGCGGACAAATTACTGCCGGAGAGGCAATGTTGAAACAGGTTAAGAAAACTTTCAAACCTGAATTCATCAACCGGTTGTCTGCAACAGTCGTCTTCCATGATATGGATTACGGAATGGCTTCTCTCATCCTGAACAAAAAACTCAACGAACTGAAAAACAAACTGTCTGCACGTCATGTAGGAATGGAACTCAGCCCGGAAGCCTATAAGCATCTGCTGAAACTAGGTTTCACCAAAGAATATGGTGCCAGGGAAATGGACAGGGTAATTACTTCGCAGCTGAAGCCACTGCTTATGCGTGAAATCCTATTCGGAACATTAAAAACAGGAGGTAAAGTAAGAGTGACAGCAGGAAACGGAGAATTGAGCTTGCAAGTACTCAAAGAGTAATACCTTTAAATGAATCGGCAACTTCTCCGCAGAGGCAGAGATACGGAGAAGTTACTACAGAAGATATTATATGAATCCAATAAATAAAAAACAATATGGTCTTTCAACTAACTCAAAAACTTGTTTTTCCCGACCCTCACTATGGCGAACCGGACGGACTATTGGCAGTGGGCGGCGACCTCTCCGTAGACCGTCTCCTCCTTGCCTATTCCAATGGCATATTCCCTTGGTATGCTTTCCGTGAAAAACAGATACAATGGTGGTGTCCCCTGAAACGGTTTGTGATTTTCCCTAACGAGATTCACATTTCTCACTCCATGCGTACTTTTATGAACAAAGAACAATATGGAGTCAGTTTTAACCAGGCATTCCATGAAGTGATTCAAACCTGCGGCAATCTGCGGATGGAAGAAACGGGAGCATGGTTGGGCAAAGATATCATGAAAGCCTACATCCGCCTGCATGAGCAAGGTTTCGCGACCAGCGTGGAAGTATGGGAAGAATCTTGTCTGGTCGGCGGACTCTATGGAGTCACTTTGGGAAAGTGTTTTTTCGGCGAAAGCATGTTTTCTCTAGTCCCCAATGCATCGAAACTGGCGCTTATCTATCTGGCACAAACATTTCAGGAGTTGGGAGGAACCTTGATTGATTGTCAGTTTGAAACCCCACACTTAAAGTCAATGGGTGGAAGGTATATAGACTATGAGGAGTATATGAGGTATGTGCAGGAACCTCTTGAATCTCTGTAAAGTCTTTGTTTACCGATTTTGATTATCAAATCATCAGTCAAAAATAAAATATAGGATACAAAGCTGAGATTATCAAATATATTTGCTAGCTTTGTTTTCGACATTACAAACAGAGCTATTTACCCAACTCAAAAACAAACATGAAAAAGATATTCTACTGTTTTTTACTACTTACCTTCTTTGTCTTGTCTTGCTCCAAAGAAGAGGCCGATATGGATGGTAGCCAAAATAAAGAAACAGAAAATAAAGAGATCAAAATTATATTAGAAGCAGAAACAAGTTCTCAAAACATATTTGCTCCTATTGTATTCTACCAATCTTTTGATTTTGGTAAAGATGCACCTTGTCTAAGCGAAGTGTATGATTCCATAGTGTGGAAATCATCTCATTCCCCAAATAGCTTTAAAGTATTCAGTCATTCAAATTATGCCAGATATGTGGAAACAACATTTTTCAAATGGGCACATGTTTATTATTCACCCGGCACATACAAGACTTATCTGCTAGGTTACAAAAACAATGAAATAATCTATAGTAGTGATACAATATCCATTGATATCACAAATAAAAAAGATTTCCTTGCTTTCAATTGGAAAGACGTAACCGACTCCGATTTTACCACAGGCTATGCAAATAATCTGGACGGATATTATCTGAGTACGCAAACCCATATCCATCAAGGTGTCCCATCTGTTATGCTGTATGCCAAAAATGAGAAATATGAAAAAGGGGGATCTATGAAAAGCAAACAAATACTGTATAACTACATAAATTCATTTTTCTCACTCCCTAATTATACCGCAACCTCAGACGAGTCTTTGAGAAAAGAATTCAGCACTATATTTTCATTTCAAGAGAAGAATGCCATTCCACTAAACATTTGGCTTACCCCCAAAGCTAAAATTGTACTCCTCAGAAAAGATTTCAAGGGACTAGAGAGCGAATACAAAATTTATGCCGAACCAGGAGATTTGATTTAACCTGCAAAACACAATTGTTTACTACAGTGAAACAAAGTATTTTTAAAAGATGCACAAAGATAACGCAACCATGCTAAAAATCAAATAGTTATAAAACATCTTTTTTAGCAAAGTCGGAAAAGGAAGCAAATAAAAGCACATTTGGGCGGGAGTTACGTTACCAAATCGTAACTCGCCCCAAATCGTCGCCAAAAGCAAATCAATAGCTTGTATTTCAACCTTTTGCACACTTTTGCATAACATCAAATAGCTCAACAGTAATTAAATTTGTAACTAAAAAAAGTTGAGTTATGAGAAGTACATTCAAAGTGTTATTTTACACAAAGAACCAGTCAGTAAAGAATGGTAAGGCACCGATTATGGGCCGTATCACCATCAATGGAACCCAGGCAGGTTTCAGTTGCAAGAAAGAAGTGTCCCTCGCTTTGTGGGACGTCAAAGCCAACCGGGCAAAAGGTAAATCCGAAGAAGCCCGTACACTCAATCAGGAACTTGATAATATCAAGGCGCAAATTACCAAGCACTATCAGTATATTTGCGACCATGACAGTTTTGTCACGGCCAAGAAAGTCTATAACCGTTACGTCGGTTTCGGTGAAGATTGCCACACGCTTATGGCACTTTTCAAAGAACAGCTTGAATCATATAAGGAAAAGATAGGTAAAGGAAAAGCGGAAAGCACCTACCGCGGACTGGTTGCCGACTACAAAAGTCTTTTGCTTTTCATGAAAACCAAAAAGAACATCGAAGATATAGCTATTGATGAACTTGAAAAGCCGTTCATTGAGGACTACTATACATGGATGCTCGGAACGGCAGGAAATGCCAACGCCACAGCCTTCAACCGTGTCAACACCCTGAAATGGTTGTTATACATCGCACAGGAAAGAGGCTGGATAAGAGTCCATCCGTTTGTATCCTTCGAATGTGTGCCCGAATACAAAAAACGCTCCTTCCTTTCCGAAGACGAGTTGCAAAAGATGATCCATACAGAACTGAACCATAAACGCCAGCGGGCCAATCGGGATATGTTCCTTTTCATGTGTTTCACCGGGCTTGCTTACGCAGACCTGAAAGCTATCACCTATATGAATATCCACACCGACTCCGATGGCGGCACATGGCTTATGGGTAACCGTATAAAGACCGGTGTCGCCTATGTGGTAAAACTACTCCCCATCGCCATCGAACTTATTGAAAAGTACAGAGGATTGAATGAAAGGAAAACCTCTCCCGACTGTGTTTTCCCCGTGGGGGAATATCAGGCAATGCTGAGCAGCCTCAAGTATATCGGTAAGAAATGCGGTTGTAAGGTCGAAGTCACCCCGCATATCGGACGCCACACATTTGCCGTTCTGGCCATTCTCAAAGGGATGCCGCTTGAAACCCTGCAAAAGGTTTTGGGTCATAATTCCATTCTTTCCACGCAGATATATGCCGAACTTATCAACCCGAAAGTCGGTGAAGATACTGATAAACTGTGTGAGAGAATCGGCCATGTCTTCAAGCTCGCCATGTAGCATGACAACAAAAAGAAGCGTCCCCCAAGCCATAGCCCGGAGGACGCTTCTTCTCTCTCTTTATTTCCTGAACCGCCTGAAATCCCTGTAATTCTTTTTCAGCACTTCATACAGTCCGCTTTCGGGATAAAGCAGTTTCCCCCCGATAGTGGTATAGGGCACCCTCTTCTCATCCCTCAGCGTTTGCAGTGTCCGCCTTGAAATGTGCAGCATGGCACACACATCATCCCCGGTCATATAATGCTCGTCTGCGATTGTCGGACGCATCCGTGCCGTTGCCTCTTCCACCGCTTTGCCCGCTCTCCTGATCCATCCGGTCAGTTCCTTGAACTCTTCCGAATCCCTTGTGATAATCTCTGCCATACTCTTATTCCCTTCTGATTAATCCGCTTTCCAATATCTCCTGAATGTCCGTTTCCCGGTAAAAGAATTTCCCCCCTATGTTCGAGTAAGGCACAAGTCCGTTATCCCGATAGTTTTGCAGGCACCGTTTCGATATGCCCAGAGCCAGGCACACGTCCTGCGCATCCATTCATTTGTCCGGTGCAGGCGGAGCAATCTTTTTCTGTAGGTCATCCATTTGCACGGCCAGCGTACTGACCAGCCTTCTCAGTTCCTGATACGCGCTTGTTTCAATAATCGTCAGTTCCATACTAAAATCATTTTTAAGTTTCTGAATATGCGGCAAAGTAAAGCACATCTTCCGTCCTTTCCAAGTGCGGGGAAGCGGAGTCACCCGTTGGCGTGCATTGTCGCCCCTAAACATACAAAATGTTAAAATAATCCCCCGAACCATTGTCCTACCGCCCGTTCCTACTATATTTATACAAACCAAACCTTCAGAGCCTATGCGACTTAACATCACTATCACCCGAGGCTGCACGGATGACAACCGCCCCAAAGTCCACCGTGAAATGGCAAAGCTGCGCCGTTTCACCGGCCCATGCCCCGGTAGTGAATTTATCCTCCGGTTGTTTTCAGACGGACTATTCTTTTTCCGCTGCACCTATCCCATAGAGATAGCCTCCGTTACTGATGCGTTGAACTGGTATATTATCGGCTGTGACACCGATGCCGACCGTACCCAGACCGGTTGCGGCTTCCATAACCTGCCCGGTGTGGAACTTGAAGCCCACCAGACAAAGACACGCTGGTGGGCCGAAAATTTCCTGTTCCAGTTTGCCAATCAGCACGATTACGGGATAGGCGATATTCCTGACCATTTCTACCCGTTGGCCACCGGCTTCCATCCGCCCATACGCACGTTCAGCGGCCGCAGTTACTTTCTGCACGACTATTTCCCTTTCTCCCGTCAGGCCCCCGACCATGAAGCCGGCGACTATGAAAAGCGGGTCTATAACCTTGTCTCCAAATTCAAGAGTGGTGAGGCATCCGGCTTCACGGCCTATCTTGTCGCGCTGGCAGTTTTCCGCACCCCCCGCCTGATGAAGCACCGTGATGCTATTTCCCTCATGGTAATACCCGCATCCACCCGGCAGCGCCACGAACACCGCTTCAAGGATTTCTGCACGACTGCCAGCCGCCTGCTCCGTATCACCAACGGCTACGATGCCATCACCATCACCCATGACCGTGAAGAGTACAAAGGCCGTCAGGACAAGGACAAGACCGCCAATCTCCATTTCGACGCAACCGCCATCCGTGGCCGCCACATCCTGCTGTTCGATGATCTTCTGACCACCGGTACCGGACTGTCCCAGATCTCCCGCCGTCTCCTTGCCTGCAGTGCCCTTTCCGTCACCGGCATCTTCCTTGCCAAAACCCTGCCGCCCGAAGATGAATACGATTTCCTTCCGGTAGAAGAGACAGAAGATGAAGAATAACGGCACAAAGGCCCGTCCCTGCATCCGAGCAGCAACGGGCCTTTCATCCATTCACTTATATCTTCCTGCCTTTACTCTTTTTAGGTATTGGCGTTTCCTTCTCCACTTTCCTCTCCGGTACCGCAGTTCCTTTCTGCCGCATGGCCGGAAAGTTCTCTTTCAGCAACCTTTCCGCCAGCCTCTTCGCCTTTTCCTGCATCTCGTCGTACACATCCCATCTGTCCCGGCCCGTCAGTTTGCCTGCAATTTTCTCGAACTGTTTATGAAAGCTGAAGCTGTCCGGGTATTCATCAATCACTCCATCCATCGGATACCCCCGTTCTTTAATATAAAGCAGAACCATCCGGTCATAATTATCCGCCCCCCGCGTCAGTCCCAATCCTTTTTTCACGTCAGTCAGCTTGTAGTAATTCTCCCATGTGGGCGCGAGATGATAAGTTTCACTCTCTATTGCATTTTTCAGCACTGACTTGTCTTGAAACGCCTGCTGCCACATAGCTTCCGTATTTTCCGGTTCACCGTAGCGGTTCACCTTATTTTCCATTAGCGAAGGCCATCCCCTCAGTTTATGCACAGCCAGAGATTTCACGGTAAATTCCGGATCAAAGAAGTCGTTTTCTATGTATTTATACATATAGTCACTGTATTGCATTTCTCCTCTTATGTCTTCGCTGAAAAGCAGCACCCCTTTGTCCGTTTCCACCCCCGTATAATATGTATTCCCGTGCTTCAAATCATCCAGCATATCCGTTACCGCTACGGGCGATGCCTTTATTTCCTGCCAAATCTCCGGCGTGAGCCGGCGGGTATAAGTCTCATCCCTCGAAAACGGGTCTGTTTCATATCACAGACAATACACCACTTCCGACAACCGCTGGTATCTCTGCAACTCTATCCCATGCTCGTCCATCGCCTTTTCCAGCCTTTTCAGATAATCCCCATTGTCCCCGTCCTGCAAGGGCGGCACAATCCGCATGTCAGGCACATTATAATACATCATGCCCATAGTCGGTATTTCCGCCCCTTTCAATGCCTTTTCCACATCTTCCTGCACGAACTCCTGATAGCCCTCTTCCCCCGTGCCCTTCATGCTGATATGCACCGGGTTGAAATGCCTGTCCACCGTGATATACACGCTGCCGCCGTCTGTATTTTCCTTTTCCATCCATCCTCAAAATTAAATGTTTATACTCTGTCCCTTCTTCTTGAACGGTATCCTCGCCTTCATTTCCACATTCGGAAACCGCACATTATCCGGTCGTGCCACCAGTGACGAAACAATCCGTTCCTGTTCCTTTGTCAGAGGCACATGTCCCCGTTGCAGGTTTCTCAGTCTGTTGAAGTTCCGCAGCGTAGGTGCCATATCGCAATGTGCCACACAAATCCCATATCTCACCATATCCGCAGAAGCCGCCTGTCCGTCCCCGATTTTTGCCCGGTATGCGGCATCCAGCGGAGCTACTTCATAAAACCTCAAACTCTCCGGTTTCCGCTTTTTATCAAAAAAGCCTTCTGTCATTTCCCGCAGAAACGCATCCAGCATCCTGTCCCCGCCGTCTGTCTTGTCGAACAGCAATACTTTTCGTCCGTATTCCACGGCCATACAGGTAGGAAAAGCCGCCAGCCCGTTCCGTATCACGTCCCCGTCCATCCCGAAACGATGTCCCAAACGTTTGTAATCCTCATTTTCCAGCAAAGCCGTATGTTCCGCTGATGACGAAAGCTGCTCGATGCCCCTTTCCTCGCAGAACGCCGCATCCCGCAATCTCACCACCCCCGACGGATGTATCTTTTCCCGTTCCAGTACCGGACAAAGCCGTTCCAGATAATCGGCGTTGTCCGTACCAAGTATGGGAGGAATCATGCCCTTATCCTTAAAATCGAAACGGAACATTCAGTGATCGGGAATAAATTCCCGTCCTGTCGTGTGAAATCTCACGTTGTTACTGATAAAGCGGGAGAATCCCTCTTCTCCCTGTCCGCGCATACTCAGATACACGGGTTTGTAGAAAGCGTCCAACGTCATATACAGACTGCCGCTTTCCACCGCTTGCATTTTCTTTTCTTCCATAAATTCTATAAGATTAATTGTTTTTTCTCCTTATTTTGTGGAGTAATGGAGGCAACGTGTTTCGCCTGCCGCTGTCTGTCAGACGTTTTTTGTTTCGGAGCTTCCTGTTTGCGGTATGTCTCCGGTGACTTGCCTGTCTTTTCCTCTTCCGAATGTGGATGCAGCACAGAATGTAACGTTTCCGCCCTTTCAATCCGGTTTATCCGTGCGCCCAATCTGAACTCCCCGTCCGTAATATGGAACTCCGATTGCAGCAAATCCGCCGCCATCTCCTTTGCCTCTCTCTGCAAGGCTGCATAGCCGAAGTCGTGTGCCGACAGAGGTGCGTTCATCCGTGCCTTCATGCTGTCTCCCAACTTTTCCGCCAGTTCCTTGAACTCATATTCATAGCTGAAAGGATGCACTTTGTCTGCCGCCGCAAGTCCCGCATACCCGTTTTCCGAAATATACAGCAACGCCGCCACGTCATAGTTCCGGGGCGAGATGCCCAGCCCGAACTCCTTTGTCAGACGGTCGAAGTTATGGAAGTCGGGCCGCAGGTCGAACTTTTCCTTGCACACGCCGCTGTCCAGTACGCTTCTGTCCGCAAACTTGTCGGGAGTGAAGCTCACCACCGATTTCCTCAACTGCCCGTCCGCGCTCCGCAAATCCGCTTTGGACAGCTTTTCGATGCAGTTGTCTGCCAGTTCCGCCACCCGTTTGGTTGGCAGATCCAACTCGTATATCCGCAGTGTTTCGGGTACTTTAGTCACGTTGAAGAAGCCGTCGGCCAGATGTTGCAGATAACTGTTCCGGGCCTTCATTCCTTTCGGAGTGTCCGAGAACAACATCACGCCCTCTTCCGTAGCCACGGCATACACCCGGTTTTCCGTTCCGGCAGCTTCCTGCACCGCCACTTTCCGTTTGTCCGGCTTCCCGGCAATACGGTTCCAAATATCATTCAGGATTGACATAGCCTTGTATTTTTAGAAGTGAATAACCGGCGGCAAAGAAAACCATTCGTCCGCCAATCCGCAATACCGCATACATGCAAGTCGCCCGTTGGCGGTTGTTGGCGTGCAGCCTTTACGCCAGACGCTCATCCAGCATCCGGTTATAGCTCTTGCGCAGGGAGTCGATGAACGGAGTGGTGTCCGTACAGCGGTCGAACACCTTGCCACGCTTGGTGTACAGCGCATTGATTTTCAGATGAAACACTTCCTCAAACACCCGGATTACGTCTATTACCGTCAACTTCCGTCCTTCCGCAGAGTCCACGGCTCCGGCAGCCATCAGTGCAGCTACCAGTTCAATCAGGTCATTGTCCGTACCGTTCCATGTCAGCGTAATGGCAGGTTTCTTTCCGTTTCTACGTACTGTATCCGTTTTAAATCCGATAGATGTGCCACCGTAGCGGAGCATCTCCTTAACCATCTCGGCTTCCGCATCCAGCAATGCCATTGTTTTACCGATGAATACGTCATACAAAATGTGTCGGTGCTCTTCCGGCATTCCGTTAGAAGTCTGTTGCATGAAAGCCAGTTCTATTTTCGTGTAGTTCAGCCGGCGTAGTTGTCCCGTCAGGTCCTCATCCTGCGAAAGTTCCGCAAGACAGGTCACAAAGTGGTCATAGGCGGCAGGCAGTTCACCCGCCGCAAGTTCGGAGCCGTTAATATAAGAGGCAAACAAATTGAAAAGAGAAGTTTCTATCAATGTTTTCATCGTATCGCATTTTTAGGTTCTACAATTCAACACTCTACAATAAATCATCCTGCCAAAGCAAAGACAAGTGCCGTGCCTGAAAAAATGAACCTATAAAATATTGATAATAAACCTCATAAGAAATCATCAAAACGATGTGTACAGGAAAACATTGTGTATTGGACATTATGCGTCCGAATTTTGGACACATTCTAATCCAGACGGTACTTCTTCAATTTCAGATAAAGCGTGCTCCGGCTGATACCCAACAGCTTGGCAGCGGCTTTCCTGTCGTTGCCGGTTGCTTCCAATGCTTTCAGAATAGTTGTCCGTTCCGTTCTTTCATCGTTCAGCGCATAGCCATCCGCCTGTTTGGGCTTGTCCGGTAAATCCACGTCTTCAGAAGTAATCCAGTCATCTTTCGCCAGCAGGGCGGCACGTTTCACTACCCCTTTCAGTTCCCGTATGTTTCCCGGCCACGGATATGCTTTCAATATTCGCTGCGTGTTCCGGTCAAAGCCTTTCACGTCTTTTCCCAATTCCCGGTTGGCGGTGTCGAGCATGAACTCTGCCAGCGGGATAATATCTTCGGGACATTCTGCCAACAGCGGCACATACAGCGGAAATTCATTCAGGCGATGAAACAAGTCTTCTCTGAACCTGCCTTCCGTTATCGCCCTCTTCAAATCCTCATTCGTGGCGGCTACCAGCCGTATATCCGCTTTCACTTCTTCCTTGCCGCCTACGGGGCGGTAACGCTTTTCCTGCAACGCCCGTAGCAATAACATCTGCACTTCCTGACTCAAATTGCCCACCTCGTCCAGAAACAATGTCCCGTGGTCGGCGGCGGCAAACATGCCCGTCCTGTTTTCCGTGGCACCCGTAAAGGCTCCCTTCACGTAGCCGAACAGTTCCGATGCCGCCAGTTCCTTCGGGAGTGCCCCGCAATCCACCGCTATAAACGGGGCATCCGCACGTTCACTCAATGCGTGTATATGCCAGGCCACATTTTCCTTTCCCGTACCCGATGCGCCACGTATCAGCACAGTCAGCGTATCTACCGGAGCCACCAGCCGGATTTGTTCCTGCAATTTCACAGCCAGCGGGCTGGTACGCCGGTAGTAAGCCCGTCTGTTCTCCGGTTTCTCCTGTTCCCGTAGCAGTCCTGCGATAGTTGTCAATACCTTCTCCGTCTGCACGGGTTTGGGCAGATAGTCCGTAGCTCCTTTCTTTACGGCTTCCACCGCACCCGGTATGTCCCCATAACCCGTCATGATAAGAAAAGGCATCCGGTAGCCGTTTGCTTTCATCCATTCGAGCAGTTCCACACCGTTGCCGTCTTGCAGGCGGTAGTCCGACAATACCAATCCTACCTCTGTCCCGGCAATAAACTCCTTTGCCGAAGCTACCGATAACACGTAACGGGCTTCCAACCCGTTTTTCACCAGCCAGTTGCCCACCACCCGGGCATATACCCGGTCATCTTCCACTACCAATATCGTTTTCATTCCATGCCTTCCTTTAGTTCCTTTGCCTTTTCCACCGCTTCGTCCACTGTCGTCACCAGTTTCCATACCTCTGCAACCGCCGCCTCATCCCATGCTTCCGGTGCCAGCGATGCCAGCCGTTCCAGTTCCTGAACGGGTATGTCCATGCGTATCGTTTCCCATAACGGCGTCCCTTTGTGTATCAGGGCGATTATCCCCGCATAATCTTTCGTCCCAATGGCTTTCTGCAAATCAGTCGTTGTCTTTTCCATATCCTGCACGAACATGTCCAGTATTTCTTCTCGGTCATCTTCTCCTTCCAGCAATGCGGTGAAGTCCGGTCCTTTCCGTTGCGGTATCCTGCCGCCCGTACATTCCGCTACGGCTGACAGCAGTTCATCCATTGAGAAAGGTTTGTGCAGGTATCCCGCAAAGCCGTCCCTCTTCAGTTGTTCCCTTTCCCCGTCCGCCCGTGCCGTAACGGCGAGTACGGGTATCTCTTTGGATTGTCCCAGATTGCTGTTCCTCAGCAAAGCCAGCACCGTATATCCGTCCGCTTCCGGCATCTGCATATCCGTCAGCAGCAGGTCATACCGCCTGCCGCGCAACAGTTCCGTCAACTCCTTTACATCATGGCAACAGTCACACGCCACCCCGCTTCGTGCCAGCATCCGCCGGGTCATGTCCGCCTGTATCCGGTCATCGTCTATCAGCACTGCCCTCAGTCCCGACAAACGGACGTATTCCACCCGCTGCACGCTTCCTGTTTCCGGCCCGCCCGCTTCCTGCATGGGCAGGCGCACTTCAAAAGTGCTTCCATGCCCTTCCCGGCTTTCCACGCTGACAGTACCGCCCAGCAGGCTGACCAGCCGTGCCGTTATCGAAAGTCCCAGACCGAATCCCGGTTGCGGGTTGTCGGCGTCCAGCCGCTCAAACGCCTTGAACAGATTTTTCTGCCTGTCCTTACTGATGCCCGTGCCCGTATCACGGACAAAGAAGCACAGCCAGCCGTCCGCATAGCGTACTCCCACATGCACGTATCCCACCGGGGTGAACTTCACGGCATTTGTCAGCAGATTGTTCAATATCTGCGTCAGGCGTATGCGGTCGCCTTCCACCATTGTATTTACGCCTTCGGTTTCTACGGTCAGTCCCAGCCCTTTCTTGTCTGCCAGTGTGCGGAACAGGTGCAGCACGTTCTCAATCACCCGTCCGGGATGAAACGTTTCCTTGTCCGGTTGTTCCTTTCCCGCTTCCAGCCGGTAGTAGTAAAGCAGGTTGTTTGCCAGTCCGATGACATGGTGCGAGGCATTGAGTATATTTTCCGCATAGCGGTTGCGCTGCGCTTTGTCCTTTTCTTCCGGCATCAGTTCGGCATAGCCGTTTATGGTGCTCAACGGGGCGCACAAGTCATGGCTCACGGTCAGCAGGATATTCTGTCGGGACTGCGACAATTCCTCATTCTTCCGGTTCGAGGCTTCCAGTTCCATGCGTGTCTTGTGTTGGCGATTCACGTCCCGGTGTATCACCATATACAGGATGATGACGAGCAGGAACGTTCCGATACCTATTCCCGTTATCAGCCGGAAAGAGCGGTTGCGCAGGTCCTGTTGCGCTTGTATCTCCCGGCTGAGAGAATCCGCTTCTTTCTTCTCGAAGTGCTGTATCAGCGCACCAATCCTTCCGTCCAACCGTTGGTTTTGTGTCCGGAGACTGTCTATTTCGGTGGACAGCCTTTCTTCATACAACCGGGTGGTGTCGCTGATTTCTTTTTCAAGGGAATACAGCAGGCTTGGAGATATGGGGTGTTGTGTACCTGCGGCCCGTATTTTTCCGGCAGTTTCCATTTTCTCCTTTTGCCGGGCATAGGCCGATTTTTTCCCTTTCTTTTTAAAGAAGCTCCATAAGTTTCTTTTCTTGTTTCCGGTAGCAGGAGGTTCGATAGTTGTTGCCGCCTCAAGTGACGGCTGTTCTTCGGTTTGCCCCACAATGGCAGGAATTTTCCTGTTGACTATCTCTCCGACATCGGGCATATTTTCCAGCAGGTCGAGGACCACTGCCATTTGTTGTTCTTTCTCGGTCAGTAAGTTGCAAACCGAGTCGATGCAGTTCCGTTGTTCCAGCATAGTCAGCTCTTCCGTTTCGGCATGGCGGAGTACCTGTTTCTCGTACCATACGGCGCTTATGATACCGAGCACAAGTATGGTGAGCAGGATATATCCTGAAAGGATTCTAGCTTGCAAAGTTCTTTCGGGTTTATATCCTCTATCGCATCTTTTGTCCATGTCTTCGCTAAATTATATAGATAGCAAAGTTAAAGATGAACTTCCGAAACTCTATTCTGATGTTTATCGTAAAAATTCTGATTTCTAACAGTTTTAGGTATTATCTGCATCTTTCCTGATTTCCGATGGCGATTTTCCAAAATTCCGCTTGCAATAATCCGAAAAAGTGGATAAGGAATTAAAATCGTTAGCTTCAGCTACCTTTGTCAAAAGCATGTCCGTATGCTTCAGCATCTCTTCAATATTCTTTTTCCGCTTCTCTCGTAGCCACTCGGCTACGTTCATACCGAATGTCTGCTGAAAACGTTCTCTGAAAGTTGTTTCTGATATGTGGCAACATTTTGCCAGTTCGCTGCCTGTTCTGACTTCTTTGGCTTTCAGTTCTACTATATTTTTGAAACTGTTGCATTTGAAGTTAGGCAGGTACTTTTCCGCCATGCGAAAGTCTTCTTCAGTCAGAAATGTCGTATCCTCTTGCTCCCGTGCCACAAGCAGGCTTTGAAACTGTCGTATCATATCCCCCGTTATCTGGTTATAAAGATAATTTAGGCTCGGATGCTTTCCTGTATCATTGATAGCCGCCTGCATACGCATACAGAACCGTAAACCTTCTCTGTTACGGCTCTTGAGATAATTTTGATAAGTATCCATCACATAGCCCAATGCGTCATTGTCCGGGCAATATGCCGTCAGGATATACAAAGCCATTTGTTGCTCTACGTCCACCAATGGATAGGGGCAATGCTTCCTCAGTTGTTTCACCAGCCATGACATGGCAGATATGTTTTTCGACAATTTTTCCAGTGCCGTCCACGTAGCCGGATTCTTTATATCCGTCTGCCGCACGGCGACCTGTACCGTTTTCATCCACTCGTGCAACTCTGTTTGTCGGGCTTCATCCATTAAAATCTGATTCAAAGTCTTTTTCATATATTCTGTTTTAAATGGAAAAAGTAATATGGACTTTATTTCATTCTGTTCTGCTGGTCTTCCCTGATTTTTTCCAGCCGTTCCATGTACTGGTTCCGGTCAACCTTTTTTTTCTCACCCATGTAAAACGCATCGGACACATACACCATCAGCCAGACACTTGCAATGACGTAAGCGATACAGGCGCATTGTCCCGCTATTCTCCGCATCTTGCCCATAGCCTTGTATTTCTGTTCAAGGACTGCCAGCTTCGCAGATCGTAGATAACACGTATAGTTGAACCAGAGCAGTGGAGATACCAGCAAAAAAGTAATTATCAGGGATAACGGATCATAACGGCTTTTCAGCGGCAGCATTTCCATCAAATCGGTTTTCAGTACGTAATAGCTGAATAGATGTTCCACAACCAGCACGTTGCACCACAAGGGTATTGACGACCACATGACCGCTACCCATGTAACCATCTTGTCCTTCACCAGAAAACGGTTCCGGCTGCACATTTTATATGTCCAATAAGCCAATTCCCTAAAAATAAGACATGTCATATTGCATTTTTATTTATTTCTGTTCATACTTTACTTTATGCTGTTTTACTATTGTTATCAATGCCGCATATCCGCCTGTTTATTGTTATCAAATATATACGAAAGGTACGGAAAACCAGTTCCCGTCTTGTTTATTAACGTCAGTTTAACACGTTAAGGGTAAAAACAAGCTCCGTCCATTATCTTTTCCCGATTCAAATTTGCCCTTTCCCTGTCATATCCGTAACTTTGTAAATCAAAGAATCCGATATGAATCAGGAATTATTAAAGCGCACGCTAAAGAACCGCCGCATAGAACTGACGGAGCAGGAGAAAAAGGATTACTATCCTAAAGAAGCTCTTTTTATGCTTCTGTTTACTTCTGTCGCCTTACTGTTTTGTCTTGTGATGGCAAAGATTAAGGGTGAACTGATAGAACCGGAATTTGTATGGACTGTCGTATTGTTTCCGGTTGTTTCCGCTGCGGTGGGTTACATTACCTATCTGAACAAGAAGAACACGCTCAAACTGCATTACATCAGTACGGCACTCCCCCCCCAAGAGCAGCAAAAAGTCCTGATACGGCTGGCTAAGGAAAATCAGTGGGAAATAATACTGTGCAACAAACAGCAATTCGTAGCCGATGACATTTGTATGCGCTGGCGTGTGCGTGTAACCGTCATTTACGGAAATCCGGATATGGCTTACAATAGCCGGTGTAATCCCACTCGCCGTTGGCACGCTTCCGGTGGCAGGAATTGGGATAACCGGGAAGCGATCCGCCGGGCTATCGAGAAAGAATGGGCGATTAAAAATAAGAATTAAAAGAGAACGATATAAATGATAACTCCCTATTTGGTAAGAATATCCGGTTTTCGCTTTTTCGGCAGGGGATTGCACGACATTCCCGGAGACGAAGTGGCTGTTATGGCATTTTTCATGTTGTTTCTGTTTGTTCCGTGCCTGTGGCTGGTCAGGTATTTAAAAGATGACAGGATGGATTCAGACAGGCAGGACAAGCTGCTGGAGATACATATTGTCCTGACCATCGTCCTGACTGTTGCGGGGGGTGTCTTTGCCCGGATGTCCGCACTTGTCAATAGGTGGATAGACGAACAACCGTTCATCGTCGCTGCTTACATAGCGTTGGCACTCAGTGTTTTTGGTGTCGCTATCGGCAAAGCTATTGATTTCTGGGTATATTATTTGAAGAAAAGAATATCCTAAGGCAGTATGATAGAGTACATGAACATTCCGGCTTTGGTCTGTGTCTCCCTGTTGGGTGCGGGAGCCCTTGCCATGATAGCAGGCTCGCTATTGAAAATGCAATGGGCTACGGAGGGGAAAAAGACTTCGCTATTCACTTATCTTTTATGCCTGATTGCAATGGCAGGTTCCGGCTGGACATGGTATGATAGCATACACAAAGCCCGTGCGTTGGCAGAAGGCAACCGATACACTTTAGCCACTTATGAAAAAGTGTCGGGTGTCATTAAAGGGGGACACAAGGTACGCCAGTTCGGTTTTTATGTGGATGGGGTGAAATATAATACTACGACGACATACCCCACATTCTTGGGTGTCAGCAATCCTCTGCGCATCATAGTGAGGTATGCCGTCAGCAACCCTGAATACAATAAGGCTTTCGGGGACGAGTTTGTCCCCACATGGGTACTGTCCCCACCGGAAAAAGGTTGGAAACAATACCCGCCTGCTATTCATTGGGAAGGTGCTGTGCTGGATTCTGTTT
>ERZ860508.101-NODE-101-length-77503-cov-3.853127_pt1 | contig 77503 bp, 77 predicted proteins | sample MGYA00509976_ERZ860508 | MGnify/ENA primary metagenome ERZ860508 (study PRJEB30046, sample SAMN00715242) | human gut metagenome | study: EMG produced TPA metagenomics assembly of the A metagenome-wide association study of gut microbiota in type 2...
ATGCCGATGATGAAGCTGCGGCACCCCTCATCCAACGCGTGCAGGATCATTTCACCCACACCGTATGTGGTGGCGTTCATGGGATTACGCTTCTCCGCGGGCACGAGCGGAAGTCCGGCAGCTTCTGCCATCTCGATGACGGCGGTGTGATCCGGCAGGATGCCGTAGGTTGCTTCTACTGTTTCGCCCAGCGGTCCGGTGACCGCTATCGTGACACTTCTCCCGGACAGTCCGGATACTAGTGCAGTCACGGTGCCTTCGCCGCCGTCTGCGACCGGTTTGACCGATACGATCGCATCCGGGATGGCTCGAAGAATGCCTGCCTTTGCGGCGGCTCCCGCCTGCAGGGAACTCAGGCTTCCCTTGAGGGAATCAATTGCTACTATTACATTCATACATTTTCTCCTACCCATTTATTTACATAACTTCTATCTTGTCCATCTTTTTACAAAAACTCAACATTTCTTATTTATCCTATAAAACAATGCATGCATATCATTTTCCTATGAATCAAAAAAAGTTCATCCGCTTCAACATGATAACACCACTCAGCCCACGCTATAGAAAAAAGTGTCATGTGAAAACCCGAAGGCCGCATTTCTGCACGGATGAACCGTATTCATTTTACCACATATTTGACCGTCCGGGACAAACTATTTTTTACACCCTTTCAGGTGTATTTTCAATTCACCGGCAGCCGCTCCTTGACAAATTTCAGGAAAACCATACGATCCGCTACCGCCTTGGCGAACTGCATCTCGTGTGTGACAATGACCATGGTTCTTCCTTCTTTTGCCAAAGCAAGCAATTGTTGATGCGCAATATTTCGTCCATCTCCGGATTCCCTGTTTGATTTAATCTTATACTGATTATCCATCAAAGCAATCAAACCAAGAACTAATCCATGATAAAATCCCTCTGCTCCGGCATCATAGAAACGAATGGATTTATCCATATACTCTGCGATTGCTTTTTGCCCGAAATCATGTTATTATGCTCGAATCTTTTTCCCAATGCGCTTGCCAACCAGCTTTGTAAACGTCATATCCCTGATCAGCTCCATAAACGTTCTGCGATCGTCCCCTTCAGGGTCCCCGGAAGATTCGTCCTGCCGGAGCAGGAAAACGCACTTTGACAATAATCATTGGCATAAATATAGCAATGGGACTTCAGCTGTTATTTTTAAAGCACAATTACGGCAGCATCAAGCCCATCTACTTTTCCGTCAAATACGCTATCTGTTAGCAGATTATATTTCTGCGCATACGCATGAAATTCCTTTACACTGCTGCCGCAATTGAAAAGCATTGCGATGGTTTCTTCGCCATTTTTTCTGATCATAACAATCGTATCCTCATCGTCATTTGCGACTGTCTCAATCATTTCACCCTCTACAATGCATGCATGTGTTTTTCGGATCTGTATAAGCTTCTTATACCATTGATACATTTCCTTGTCCTGGTATTCTTCATCCCAATACATGCCTCGTCTGCAGTCCGGATCATTTGCTCCGGGCATTGCATACTCATCGCCATAGTAAATCATAGGCATTCCCGGCAATAACAACTGAAAGGCTGCTGCGAGATGCTGCTTTTTCTTATTATCCTTGCACAGATGTAAAAATCTTGCTGTATCATGGCTATCAATCAGATTCCACATCAAAGGATAGCACTTTTTGTTTAAGCGACCCTTCAGATATCCAAGATTTTGCACAAACTGACTGACATTAATCTTTTCGTCTGCAAGCAGATCGATCAGATTCAGGTAAAACGGATAATTCATGACCGTATCCCACTCATCTCCCTCAAGAAAGTCTCCTGCATAGTGCCATACCTCACCAATGATCAGCATATCCTTCTTTACTGCCTTGATGGCCCTTCTGAAATTCTTCCAGAAGAAATGACTGATTTCGTCTCCTACATCCATTCTCCATCCGTCAATGTCGCATTCCTTAATCCAGTAGCATGCAACATCCGTGATGTATGTTTCAACCTCCGGATTTTTCAGATTCAGCTTTGGCATTCCACCGTAGTAGCCGAAGCATTTGAAGTTTGGGATCTCTCCCCATTCACCCTTAGGCGGCAGTTCGTCGATAAAATACCAGTCGAGGTATTTCGACTTTTCACCCTTTTCCAGGATATCCTGAAATGCAAAAAATTCTCTTCCTGTGTGGTTGTATACCGCATCCAAAACTACCTTCATGCCGCGCTCATGCGCTTTTTGTACAAGCTCCTTGAGATCCTCTGTTGTTCCAAATGAAGGGTCAACCTGATAATAATCAATGGTATCATATTTATGGCACGAATTTGATTGAAAGATAGGTGTCAGATATACCACATCGATTCCCAAATCTTTCATATCATCCAGATGCTCTATGATTCCTCTGAGATTGCCATGCAAATCATCCATAGGCGTAATCGGCGCCTTATACCACAGCTTTTTGTCCACCGGCTGTGTTGCGGCAAAGCGTGACGGAAAAATCTGATACACGACCTTGTTGGCTGCCCACTGTGGCACCTCAAACATCTCTTCCTCTCTGAGGTTCTGCGGGCAGTCAAACATTCTGTCCCTGTTTGTAATGCACTCCTTGTCAAACTCATAATTGCCGTAATATACCTTTTCGCCATGCATGTCCGTAAATTCAAAAAAGTATCTCAGACATATCAAATGCATCTGAAGCTGCGCTTCATAATAATCGTGAAACTGCGAGGTGGCTACCTTCTTCATGGGAAGCGTCATTCGCGTATCCTTGCGCTCCATAGGTATATACTTGTCCTCATAGTGGAGGATTACCTCCTTCATATCATCCTTTTTTACCTGCACGCGGATCACAAATAAATCTTTATCGATCGCATAGCAGAATCTCTTATCCATATCATGAAAAATAGCTGAATATTCCATATCATACCCCTTTGCACATTCTGTTTACTTGTATTTTATCGCACTTTTTCAAACAATTCTAACACTATATCCATGACATTTTTTCACTTTTTCTACTTTATGGTCACTGGAAGAGAAATTCATCTCTTATTCCTTTCAAAAATCTGTATTTGCTTTAATGACACCCCTACAGTAAACATATTTAATCCTTATCTACTTCTTTCCGTAAGCCAACCAATCAAAAGACAGACTCTCAATTATCAACGAATACACATTAAATCTCCGCTTTTAACTGGTTAAATGCATCATCCATAGCCAAAGAGTCATCTGCCTTTGCCTGCGCAATACCAGTCTGCATAATGGTATCAAATTCCTCTTTTGATAATGCATCTCTAGTTGTCAAAGTACTCGGGATTTCTAATGAGAAAGGGACTCCATCTCTCATAATAACCTGTTTTAACTGCCATAGTCCATATCCTCCTATCCATCTGTAATGTACCACGTTGTATAGTATTTTGTAATACAGATTTAATTAGTTATTTTTTTCGCTCAAATTCACATACCTTCTTACAATATTTTCGTTTTTGGGCGTAAAAAAGACCTTCCCTCTTATTCACTCCCTCATATACATAATTTGTTTAAGAAATTACTGCATTCTGTCTCCTGTATGTATCATTATCTTTGAATGTCGATAAACTGAAAGCAGAATATCAGGAACTGATGAAGCAGAAAAGTGAGCTAACTTCCACCTATAAGGATTGTGAAAAGGAAGTGCGTGAGCTGAAACGGAAACAGGAAAATCTCAATCAGTATCTCGGACGGACGCAGCCCGATCCGGCACAGGAACAACAGGAGAAAAAAGATACTCCGAACCTGTAAATTTGCAAAAAAATAGAGGTGCGCAAGGCACCCCTATCCTAAACCTCTTGCAAAATCCGCAAGGCTGATTTATAATCAGATTAGAAAACCGAAGGATATTGGAGTGTCCAACGGTTGCACAATCGGAAACTTATAAAGCGTTAAGTTTGTTAACGGATTACAGGCTATCCCCTATTGGCGTAGAGGATAGCCTTTCCGTTTATTTGCGGTTATGTTTATTGTCTATGTATGTCAAGGCTGCAAATACAACCAGTAAAAGTGTAAGCACTTCTAAAGTATTCATACCGACCTCCTTTCTGTTTCCAGAAAGGACAACCGCAAGACTATCCCTACTGCTCTAATCTGATTGAAAAACATTATATCATGTGGTGTCGAATTTTGCTAGTACCGACTCCCATTCATTCTGCCGCTTCCAAATTTCTGCAAATTTCTCATCGGTCATGCTCTGGAGCTTTCCTAACACCTGCTCTGCAAGCTCCTCCATATCGCTGTCCTTTATGTGCGGCATTACCCGTCTGATGTCCTCCATCAGCTCTGTCTTGCCCTGCCTGTCAAATACACACATCACCTGCTCTTAATACATCCTCTTTCAATACCTGATATCTTGGACGATTAAAATTCTTTCCTGTCTGCTGGTCAGTAAATATCTTTTCCAGTTCCAGATTGTTCTGCTCACAATAGGTTGTAATCTCCTTGATGCCTCTGTCTAAATGCTGTTCTCTTGTACTTGTTCTGTGATAACCATTTCTCTTTATGATATTAGCTCCTTCCTTAGTCCTGAAATGTGTACTTTTTGAAACTACAAAAAAAGGACTGCTAAGCAGTCCCGAAATCTATGGATATTCCTTTATGGAACGTCCCGGTATTTGTGTATGCTTTTTGACACCACCTCCTTAAAAATGAGTATAAAAAAAGAAGGTGTATTTCAACCATTCGGTAATGATGTTCTTCATTATTAACCCTTGTAATTTTTGAACTTCCACTGTCATCCTTTGCTCTATAAAAATATTCCTGTCCATTTAGTTTAAATTGACCATCATAATTCTGCATCCTCAAATTCTCCTTTATTATTAAAATCTTTGTTCTATATGTAATTAAGCCCCATCAGACAGATTTCTCTATCCAATGGGGCTTCTATGTCATATTTTTGTAATTTTACAAATTTTCACCAATAAGGTACATCACGTTTTTAGTACAGCTTTGCACCAGCAGGAATATGGTTATCCACCATAAGAAGATGAAGCGCTTCATCCTCGGAATCCTTAAGATTGTTTACTGCTGAAAGTAACATACCGCAGGATTCAATTCCCATCATCTTTCTTGGCGGGAGGTTTGTGATGGCGATCAATGTCTTACCAACTAACTCTTCCGGCTCATAATATGCATGAATTCCGCTTAAAATCGTACGGTCTGTGCCTGTTCCATCGTCAAGTGTGAACTGTAACAGTTTCTTAGACTTAGGTACTGCAACACACTCTTTTACCTTAACAGCTCTGAAATCTGACTTGCTGAATGTATCGAAATCAACTTCTTCCTCAAATAAAGGCTCAACCTTTACGTTAGAGAAATCAATCTTCTCGTTTGCTGTAAAGAATCCGTTGTTGTCTCCGGCAGGTGCCTCTGCGTCTGCATCAGAAGACTTGGAAGCCTTCTTGTCAGAATCGAGTGACTTCATTGTCGGGAACAGAAGTACATCGCGAATTGCCTGACTGTCTGTAAGTAACATTACCAGACGGTCAATTCCATATCCGATACCACCTGTAGGCGGCATACCGATCTCCAGTGCATTCAGGAAATCTTCGTCTGTGTGCTCTGCCTCGTCATCACCGGCTGCTGCATTGGCATCCTGTGCGGCGAAACGCTCACGCTGATCGATCGGATCATTTAACTCGGAGTATGCGTTACACATCTCCCATGTATTACAGAATAACTCGAAACGCTCTACCTTTGTAGGATCGCTTGGCTTTTTCTTGGTCAGCGGAGAAATCTCGATTGGATGATCCATAATGAATGTCGGTTGAATCAGCTCCTTCTCGCAATATTCCTCAAAGAAGAGGTTGATGATATCACCCTTCTTGTGGCGTTCCTCATAAGCGATATGATGCTCGTCAGCAAGCTTCTTTGCTGCTGCATCATCCGGTACCTGATCGAAATCGATTCCCGTATATTTCTTGATGGCATCGTTCATGGTCAGACGTGCGAATGGCTTTCCAAGGTCGATCTCCACGCCGTTGTAGCTGATCTTGGTACTTCCGCAAACCTTCTCTGCAAGATAACGGAACATAGACTCGGTCAGCTCCATCATGCCTTCGTAGTCTGTGTATGCCTGGTATAACTCCATAAGTGTGAACTCAGGATTGTGACGGGTATCAACACCCTCGTTACGGAAAACGCGTCCGATCTCGTATACACGCTCAAGTCCACCGACGATCAGTCTCTTTAAGTAAAGCTCAAGAGAAATACGAAGCTTAACATCCTCGTTTAACGCATTATAATGTGTCTCGAACGGTCTTGCTGCGGCACCACCTGCATTTGCAACGAGCATCGGCGTCTCAACTTCCATAAAGTCACGATCTGCTAAGAAATTACGGATCTCCTTGATGATCTTGGATCTCTTGATAAATACTTCCTTGCTCTCCTGATTCATGATCAGGTCGATATATCTCTGACGGTATCGCATGTCCGTATCGGTCAGTCCGTGGAACTTCTCCGGAAGGATCTGTAAAGACTTGGAAAGAAGCGTCATCTCCTCTGCGTGGATGGAAATCTCTCCTGTCTTTGTACGGAATGCATAGCCTTTTACGCCCCAGATATCACCGATATCAGATTTCTTGAAGGTTGCATATAAATCTTCGCCGATGGAATCGCGGGCAACATAGATCTGAATGCTTCCCTTAAGATCCTGAATGTTGGCAAATGAAGCTTTACCCATAACACGCTTGAACATCATGCGTCCTGCGATCGATACCTCGATCGGCGATGCATCCATGATCGCGCGTCTTGCTTCATATTCCTGCTTTATAACTTCTCTTGCATCAGCCTCTTCTAAGCCCTCTGTGCTTGGTGCGACTCTTCCAGCAAGAAGCTTCTCCTCGTGTGCGGTATAAACTTCCTTCACATCGGAGGTGTGGTGTGTTACGTCATATTTTGTAATCTGAAATGGATCCTGTCCTGCGGCCTGCAGATTCGCTAACTTCTCGCGGCGAACCTGAAGCAGCTGATTGACATCCTGTTGTCCCTGATTTGCGTTATTATTTCCCGCCATCTTCTATTCCTCTCTTAATCTTCTACTGTTGATCTCTGGATCTCAAGTACCTTGTAAGATAACTCTCCAGCTTCTGTCTCTACGGTAATTGTCTCGCCAACCTTCTTGCCGAGCAAAGCGCGGCCTACCGGTGACTCGTTACTGATCTTGCCTTTTAAGCTGTTGGCCTCTGTCGAACCAACGATCTTGTACTCTAATTCCTCATCGAATTCGCAATCAAGGATCTTTACCTTACATCCGATGCTGATCTTCTCCAAGTCAACCTCTTCCTCAACAACGACTTCTGCATTCTTAAGGATCTTCTCGATCTCCTCGATACGAGCCTCGATATCTCTCTGCTCGTCCTTGGCAGCATCGTACTCAGCGTTCTCTGATAAGTCACCCTGCTCGCGGGCTTCCTTAATCTTCTGCGCGATCTCTCTACGCTTTACAACTTTCAGATCCTGTAACTCATCTTCCAGTCTTTTGAGTCCTTCGTAAGTTAAGATATTTTTCTTATCCATTTCCTTTACCCCGCTTTAATATATTTTGAAAAACCTATTTATTGCTATAAATTAACTAAGGTATTATACCCAATGAACCGTATAATGTCAAGATTTATCAACGTTTCCGGTCATTTCCGTAGTTTTATCCACACGCGACCTCTTATAACCGCTCTTCCAGATTGTTCATAAGCAATTCTTCCAGTGCTTCAAACGATTCCACATTGTTGATTGCTACGCGAAGGCGTGCCGAATTCGGATAACCTGCAGTATACCACGCCGCATGTTTGCGGATCTCACGGATGCCGATATATTCACCTTTAAATTCGAGCATCATACGCGCATGCCGCAGGATCATCTGTGTGACTTCTTCGAGTGTCGGCTTCGCCAGATGTTCGCCGGTCTCAAAGTAATGCAGGATTTGCCGGAAAATCCATGGATTACCCTGTGCGCCGCGCGCAATCATAAATCCATCGCATCCGGTCTGTGCCTCCATTGCGATCACATCTTCCGCTGTCAGCAAGTCTCCGTTGCCGATCACCGGTATTGAAACCGCTTCTTTTACCTGCCTTATGATATCCCAGTCCGCCCTGCCGGAGTAGAACTGCTCACGCGTCCGCCCATGCACCGCAACTGCTGCCGCACCCGCATCCTCTGCAATCTTGGCCATCTCTACTGCATTCACATGCTCATCATCAAAACCCTTGCGGATCTTGACTGTGACCGGTTTGTCGATTGCCTTTACCGTCTGACGGATAATTTCACCTGCCAGCTTCGGATTCTTCATGAGCGCAGATCCCTCTCCATTGTTTACGATCTTCGGAACCGGGCAGCCCATATTCAGATCCAAGATATCGAACGGGCGATCCTCAATCTGATGCGCAATGTTTGAAATAATTTCCGGATCCGAGCCGAAAAGCTGTAACGACACCGGATTCTCCCGCGGATCAATCTCAAGCAGGCTCTCCGTATTGCGGTTCTTATACAGAATCGCCTTGGCACTCACCATCTCCATACACAAGAGGCCCGCCCCCTGCTCCTTGCATAACAAGCGAAATGGCAGGGCTGTTACGCCTGCCATAGGAGCCAGTATTAAGTTATTCGGCAGCGTCACGCTGCCTATCTTAAGTGGTTTGATCATTGTTATTTTATTTTCCGATTCTGCTTTTTATACACACGATAAATGCCTTTTAACGTAAGATTCGGATCGTAGATATCGATCGCATCGGTCTCATTGGCGATAATTCTTCCAAGTCCTCCGGTCACAACCGTCTTGACATTGTCGATTCCAACCTCTTTCTTTACCTTGTTGATGATATATTCCGTCTGACCGATCTGTCCGTAGACAATTCCGGCCTGCATGCTCGAGATGGTATCCTTGCCAAGAATACAATCCGGCTTCTTGATCTCGATCGCCGGAAGTTTCGCAGCGTCTTCCGACAAGGCCTTCGCCGAAATGCGGATTCCCGGAGCTGTAATTCCCCCCAGGAAAGCGCCTGACTCATCAACATAATCATACGTTGTCGCCGTACCAAAATCAATGACAAGCACCGGTCCGCCGTATATCTCATAAGCACCGACTGCATCCACGATTCGGTCTGCACCGATCTGCTGCGGGTTCGGTGTCACGATGCGGATTCCTGTCTTGATGCCCGCTTCGACAACAATCGGGTTAATATGAAAATACTTCGCAAAGGCACCATGCAGCGAATGCATCACATTCGGCACAACCGAGCAGATGATCGTATCTTTGATATCCGAAGGTTTGATCTCATTCTGCTCCAAAAGGTTGTAGAGAATCATGCCGTACTCATCGGACGTACGTGGCATCTTGGTCGTGATACGGAAAGTCGCCACAATCTCATCACCTTTAAATACACCACATGTTATATTGGTATTGCCTACATCTATCGTAAGTATCATATATTAATCCTCCTCGTCGAAGCCTTCTCCAAGATATATAATTTTATAGAACATCTCCAATGCCTCGAGTAAGTCTCTCTTCTCGTTCTGGTACTGCTTGATCTTGAGCACACTGCCAATCTCGTCGTACAGGAAATCATTCTCCTCGCAGCTTGTCTTAAATTCAAGTGTTCCATCCTCATCAAATACAAGCTCAAGGATTCCGCCCACATCCTCCGTGTAGAGAACACACATAATCTTGAGTTCCTCGCGTATCGACTGCGGAAGCTGATTAAAATTCTCGTTTAAATAAAATTTCTTCTGGTATGCGTTGGACACGCAGAGCGTTACTTCGCCCGGGTTCTTCGCCTCATTAGACATAGCCGTATATTCCTCTCACAGAGACCTCTCCGGACGACACGAGCTTGCGTGACTCCCATGTGTCGACGATCAGTTCTCCCTTTTTTGTAATTCCCATTGCCTTTCCCTCAAAAGGCTCCTTCGGATCCAGCACACGCACCTGTCGACCGCGGTTCACGAGCATGGTGTCATACTCTTTCTGCAGTCCTTCCATGTCCTCGGTCTTTAGGTATTCGGCGTACACATCCTCGAATTCCTCGAGAAATGCCTCGATCAGCGATGCACGGTGAATATGCTGTCCACTCTCTAAGAAAAGCGAACTTGCCGTCTCCTTGATCTCTTCCGGAAATTCTTCATTGTGCACGTTGATGCCGATTCCGATCACAATATGGTTGATGTAATCAAACTGTGCGCTCATTTCGGTTAAAATGCCACACACTTTCTTTCCGTTCATCACAATATCGTTCGGCCACTTGATCATCGCCGGCACGCCGGTCACTCTGCGGATGGCACGTGTCGTTGCCATCGCTGCCACGAGTGTGAGCATTGACGCATTGTTCGGATTGATCTCCGGCTTCAACATCAATGTCATAAAGATGCCTGTTCCCGTCGGCGACTCCCACGAACGGCCTCTGCGTCCCTTGCCTGCGGTCTGCTGATCCGCAACGACTAAGGTTCCGCTCGGATGCCCATCCTCCGCAAGTTCCTTCGCCTTGGTATTCGTAGAATCAATACTGTCGTAATAATAGAGTTCGCATCCTGCCCATTCGGTCGAATGAATACTCTCTAATTCCGTAACATCCATGACATCCGGTGCGGACAGAAGATGATAGCCCTTATTCTGCACCGCTTCGATCTCGTATCCATTCTCTTTCAGCTGGTTGATTGCTTTCCACACTGCCGTCCTGGACACGCCAAATTTATTGCAAAGCTCCTGACCGGACACATAACTGTTCGTCTCACGGAGCATCTTAAGTATTTCTGCTTTCATCGGCTTTTCCTGCTTAACATTTTCTTATCTCATTAAACAAACATCCTGCTTTTGGGCAAAATCTGCGAAATGAGTTCTCGTCCATTAGTCGGATAACGTTGCTTTCATGATTGCCTTAATCGAATGCATACGGTTCTCTGCCTCATCAAAGACTACGGAGCGCGGTCCCTCAAACACTTCGTCCGTCACTTCAAGCTCAGACAGACCGAATTTCTCATATACCTGCTTTCCAATTGTTGTCTTAAGATCATGGAACGCCGGTAAGCAATGCATAAAGATTGCAGTATCTTTTGCATTTTCAAATGCGGCTGCATTTACCTGATAAGGTTTCAGATCATTGATACGCTCAGCCCATACTTCGTCCGGCTCACCCATAGATACCCATACGTCCGTATAGATGACGTCTGCATCCTTGGTTGCTTCTGCCACATTGTCTGTCAATGTGATGCTTGCACCTGTGCCGGATGCAACATCTACGCAGTAATCCACAAGCTTCTTATCCGGGAAATATTTCGGATTGGTACATGCAACAAAATTCATACCGAGCTTCGCGCAGGTTACCATCAGGGAGTTACCCATGTTATAACGGGCATCGCCCATATATACAAACTTCACGCCCTTGAGATGTCCAAGATGCTCACGGATCGTCAGCATGTCTGCGATCATCTGTGTCGGGTGGAATTCATTCGTCAAGCCATTCCAAACCGGAACACCTGCATATTTCGCAAGTTCCTCTACAATCTCCTGTCCGTATCCACGGTACTCGATTCCGTCAAACATTCTGCCGAGCACACGCGCGGTATCTGCGATGCTCTCTTTCTTCCCGATCTGTGATCCGCTCGGATCCAGATAAGTTACATGCATGCCAAGATCATGTGCCGCTACTTCAAAGGAACAGCGCGTTCTGGTACTCGTTTTCTCAAAGATCAATGCGATGTTCTTGCCAACCAGACTGTCATGCATAATTCCCTGATGCTTCTTCTCCTTAAGCTCAGCGGACAAATCGATCAGATAGTTGATCTCGTCCGGTGTATAATCCATTAACTTCAAAAAATTGCGTCCCTTTAATGTCATTGCGCTTCCTCCTCTTTTCGGAACATCAGCCATGCAAAATTTGCCTTTGGCAAATGGACTGACGCTACATGTCAAGCTTTCTACGAAATCCTGACACAGTTTACAATGAAGATATTTTACTCCATTTGTCAAGTGATTACAACTAAATCTGTGTTTTGTTTCTCAAGTTATCGTGATAATCGCCAAAGCCATATGCAAGCACGTTCCTGACTTGTTTCTTCACATAATTCAAAAAAGAGAAAGCTGCCTTTACATGCGTGCATGTTAAAAACAGTTTTCCCTTTCTTATTGCATTTCAAATGTTCACTTCAATTTAGTAGAACACGATCGGTCCGATCACTACACCCGCATGACCACTGGATGCAAGTTTAAAGCTCTTCGCCCCGCCTGTCGGATCGCTGCCGCTTAATGCTGCGCGAGCCGCCTGTCTTGCACTGGAGCTTACACCGCTTGCAAGTCTTGACTCAAGTCTTCCGGATGATGCCGGTCCGAACTGCCCCCTCTGATAGATGACATTGTAGATGGAACTTGGATAGCTTCCGCTGCGAACACGGTTTACTACAACAGCGCCTACCGCTGTCATACACTGCACACCCTGACCACCAGCCTCACACTGAACCAATGCTGCAAGAAGCGTCTCCTCGTCAGCCGATGCCGCAAGTGACGTATTCTGTGTTGTGGAAGTTGTGGTCGTCTGTCCGTTCGATGAAGACGAAGAACCTGAAGCCGTCTGTGCTGCCGCTGCTTTCTTCTCTTCTTCTGCCTTCTGCGCAGCTGCTTCTTCCTCAAGTGTTACCGCTTTACCGGTATCAAGAGAAAGTGTTACATAATCCGCACTCACATAACAGGTATCGGAATCTACCTTAATGGCTACCCATCCGTCCGTCTTGTTTGCTTTCTTGTTCACTTTAAACTTGTCTCCGGTAACAACCGTCTTAACAACACCTGCATCCTCGGCTGGTGATTTGCGGACACGAAGTCCATCGATCGTAACCTTCGCTACTGTATCGCAATGTTTCTTTGCATATGCATATGCTTCCTGACCAAATACGCAATATTCATTCTTTACGTATCCATTCACACTGCCGGATGCAATCTTCGTCCACTCGCTGCCCTGTTTCTTGATCAAAGCGCGGTCTCCCTTGTAAAGCTTTCCGACAATATCAGAATCGGCATCCGCCTTGGCACGAACATAAAGGAAATCCTTTACATCTGCCATCAACTTATCCTGCCACTCCTGCTCCTCTGCGCTAAGAGTTGTTTCTGTCGCATCTGCCGCTTCAACATCAACTGTCTCTATATCAACATCGGTCTCACCTTCTGCAGATGCTGCAACCATGTTTGATGCTTCCTTCTCAACAGAAATCAGGCTATCAAGATAATCCGCAGACTCAACCTCATATTCATTCATTGCTACAGCAAAACCTGCAAGACCATTTTCCTCTAATTGTGTATTCTCTGCTGTCTGCGTATCGCTTACAGCATATACTCCGTTACTGGTAACTGCTGTGATCACCATTGCCAATGCCAGTGCAAGAACTGTGGCACTCTCGATCACTCTCTTACTTATTTGCATTATGAACCTCCGTATCGTATTGTGCGCAACGCTTTGTGTTACTATCCTATGCAGTAAGTATTACACTTATGTTGCGTTTTTAAACACTTTATTTCAAATGTTACAAGTTTGTTACGTGAGGTATTGTAGCATACAGATATGCATTTGTCAAATTTTTGGCAAAATATGGGTTACCTGCTCCACTTCCCCGTTTATTTCGAGTTAAATTTGGGAGTGTCTCACACGGTCATTAAAATATGCGAAATAAGATGTTACATTTTTCATCTCTTTATGTAATTTTTCTTTATGGCAACAGCTTCTCTTACGGAAAAATTTCCTGCAAAACCGTTGATATTATCCGGTTTTCTTCCTCATCGCGCTTTGCTCTTACGGTTGCGTCAGTATCCGATTCCGGAGTCTCATCCTCATCATTTTCCAACACATAATCCAGGTAATTTTTTACCTGTTCACAAGTCTTGTCCATCTCCTTTTTCATCCTTCGGACACGCATCGCTGTCACAAGTAGAATTACCAGCATAAGAACCTGCCCAAAAGCAAATCCCATCGTCACAAGCAAGTTCTGATATTCCACCATCCAAAGCCATATTTCTCTCATAAATTCTGCCATCCTTTCATATGATATAAAGGTTACCTTCAACCATCTTTCTTCTATATTATAGTAAAACCTGACAGGCTTCGGAATATCCTTTCGGTCGCAAGTTTCGACAGGCTTCGCTCTGTCTTCCACCCGCGTACATATAAGTGCTTATGTGCCGCATTTTGCGGACACGGCTTGACATTTACACGCGAAAGTATAATATGGGTAGAGAGTCGCACAAATCACGTCTGCATTTTTCACACAGACTTATGTTTATCCGGTGCGCTTTCACAAAAATTATTTTGATAACACAAAACAAACGGAGGATATCGATCCCATGGAAAAAAGCAAAAAAATCGTGATGACCGGAGGCGGTACTGCTGGTCACGTAACACCTAATATTGCATTAATGCCAGCATTACAACAGGCCGGTTATGAAATTACATACATCGGTTCCTACAACGGAATGGAAAAAGAACTGATCGAAGCGCAGAACATCCCATACATCGGAATCTCTTCCGGTAAGCTTCGACGCTACTTTGACTGGAAAAACTTTTCGGACCCATTCAAGGTATTAAAAGGATATGGTCAGGCAATTTCTTTATTAAAGAAGATCAAACCGGATGTCGTATTTTCCAAAGGTGGATTTGTTTCTGTACCGGTTGTTCTCGCCGCTAAACATTGCCATATTCCGGCAATCATTCATGAATCAGACATTACACCGGGCCTTGCCAACCGCATCGCAATCCGAGGTGCCAAGAAAGTATGCTGTAATTTTCCGGAAACCATGAAATACCTGCCTTCCGACAAGGCAATCCTGACAGGATCTCCAATCCGCCGCGAGCTTTTCTCCGGCGATGCCGATGCTGCAGTCCGTTACTGCGGATTCCCGGATCGCAATAAGCCGGTACTTCTTATCGTTGGTGGCAGCTCAGGTTCCAAAGTAATCAACGATGCTGTACGCAAGGTTCTTCCAGAATTATTGGAGAATTTCTACATCATTCATTTATGTGGCAAGGGAAATCTTGATGAACATCTGAAGGGACTGATTGGCTATGCACAGTTTGAATACGCCAGTGCAGAACTGACAGATATGTTTGCTCTTGCAGATATGGCGATCTCCCGTGCCGGAGCAAATGCAATCTGCGAGTTACTCGCACTGCACAAGCCGAACATTCTGATTCCGCTCTCTGCAGCTGCAAGCCGTGGCGATCAGATTTTAAATGCAAAATCCTTCGAAAAACAGGGATTCTCCTATGTCCTCGAAGAAGAACATCTGACGGAACAGACGCTTCTTTCTGCAGTGGATGAAGTATTCAATAATCGTGACAAATATGTGAAAGCTATGGCCGAAAGCGGTCAGATGGACTCGATTGGAACAATTGTAAAACTGATCGAGAGTCAGACAAAATAAAGCAGATGTATAAATTGGGGAATGCGTTTTTCGCATTCCCCTTTCTTGTCTACATTTTCATCTTATCGCAAATTTCTTTGAACTCATCATCAGAAAGTGTCAAATGTGTGTGCTCTGGAAGTGCCGGATCCGATGCATATCTTGGAATCAGATGCATATGGAAATGGAAAACGGTCTGTCCCGCAACCTCGCCATTATTCTGAACCAGATTATATCCATCACATCCAAGAACTTCTGTCTCATGCGCGATCACTTTCTTGGCGAGTTTCGCTGCTTTACCAAGAATTTCTTCATCAATCTCATAAATGTTTGCGTAATGCTGCTTTGGCAGAATCAAGGCATGTCCCTTCGACTCCGGTGCTGCATCCAGAATCACTCGGAAATCCTCGTCCTCAAATACTGTATTCGTTGGGATATCTCCATTTGCCAGTTTACAGAAAATACAATTGTCGTCTCTCATTTTATCTTACCTCCTTAAAATACAAATACCTGATCCAGCATGCGAAGTGTTTTAAAATTACCTTTTGCCGTCATCTCTCCGGTCATAAATGCCCGCTGAAACGTCATACGGCCATCTATAATGGACTGCATTACTTCATTGCTCATCTTTGCAACCACATCCGCGTCCTCTTCCGTTCCGGAATGGATCTCCAGATTCTTATGATCTACCGATACATACAACGGCTTACGGGTTCCTTCTATAATAAATGAATAAGTTGCCTGGAAATCATCCACTGGGATAAAATGACTTTTCAACTCTTTCGCAAACGGAATTTCATCCTGACTTTGTGCCTGTCCAAGCATATCCTTGAACATAGAGGCTAATTCCTCAATATCCTCTTTCTGCTGCTTTACATATGTATCATCTGATACATACTTGGAAAGCTGCTCACTCTCCTGTGGTGTCAGATTCAATTGCTGCGTACGAAGCACACTGCGTTTGACTGCCTGATTACTTGTCGGAAGACTCTTGATCTTCTGCGAAATTGTGCGATACAGATTTTCCGCCTTCTTCTCAATGATCAGATTGTATTCCTGGCTCATCTGAAATGTTGCAAGATCTTCCACGTATCCACATAATCCTGCGCATGGCGGACCTCCTAAGATTTCCCATGCATTGGACAGCGTCAGCTCTCCCTCTCTCTCCCCGTATGTCGTCGACATCACGATCGGCTGCATATAGGTTGTACTGATCTTCTCCTTATCACCGTACAGCCAGCAGGCATCCAGGAACTGCTGCATATATCCACCAATTCCAAGCCATTCCACAGTCGTTGCAAGAATAATTCCGTCCGCATCTTTAAAGGTCTGTGGCAATGTCGCAATCTCATTCTTATGCTCATATATATTGTAGCGCTCAATGGATACGCGAAGTTCGCGCAACACATCCTCAATCCGGCTTAATACATAAAGTGTCGGATCATCCAGCAGGCCTCTTCCGCCATAGTATATATTGATCTTCATCTGTCATTCTCCTTACCCATCAACTATTAATTAGTATAGGGATTTTCATCCTCAAAATCAACATATTTAGTCTTTTCCCCAGAGTTTATCTTCTTTCGATAAAGAAGAATTCCCATCAGGAATCCCATGATCAGACCTCCGATATGCCCCCAGTTATCAACACCTCCGCTACTGATTCCATAATAGAGGCTGATCACGATCATAAACAGAAGGCCTTTACCTGTCAATGTCTCATATCTTCCCTTATGTAATATCACAATCCAAAGCAACGCTCCAATAATGCCAAAGATTGCGCCGGACGCCCCTGCTGCAACCGCATAATCCCCACTGTGCAGCATCTGTAAATAGGACAATGTGCTTCCTCCGATTCCCGCAATCAGATATAAAAGCAGATACTTTACATGCCCGAGTGCCCCCTCAAGAATAATTCCGGCACAAATCAAGATCAGCATATTATTCAATATATGATCAAATCCAAAATGCATAAAGGTGGCTGTCAGGAGTCTCCAATATTCACCTTTTCCCTGAATATACGGTGCCCATACTGCACCCACACTTGCCATAAACTCCGAACTCTCAGTATCTCCCATAATCTCAAGAATCACAAACACAATACAATTAATCGCCACTAATATATATGTAATGTATGCCTCATTTACCCATTTCTTTTTCATAAGAGTCACCGCCCTTCTTAGGCGATATTATAGCATAGTTTCCTAACAGAATCGATATCGAATATCTGCGAACTGAACAATATCATTATATGCCAGCTTTCTCTGTTCCTTGTATACAAGAAGCTCCTCATTGACAAATGTACCATTTGTTGAATTTAAATCTTCTATATAAAAACCGTCCTCTTCTTTATGAATTCGCGCATGAAACTGACTGATTGTTTCCCGATTAATACTAATATCTGCTTCTTTTCCATATCCGATCCGAATGGAGTCATCTTTAAGCATAATATCTGCAAATCCTTCATTCCCCATATAGCGCAGTTCACCTCTCGGTTGTCCGTTAAAACTGGTCAGGCACACGGTCGGATGAATCTCCGGTACTGGTTCCGGCTCCATCTCTTCTTCAAGGTCTGGATAAACAACCTCCGATTCGCGTTTCTTACTACGCTTTTCTTCCACAAGCTTTGTATTATTAATACTCTGCGTATGCTCCGATTCCTGCAGAATTCCCCACGCAACAAGTTTTGCTTTCATTGCCTGCCAAACACTTGTGCCATTTTGCGTTTTATGCACACAATCGGTTCTGATTCCTTTTTTAAAAACTATTTTCGCTTTTTGAGCTCCTTGATTTTTTATGGTCTTTTCATGCATTTCCGACAAACGCAGCTCTGCATCCTCATATCGATCTACCTCACCTTTCAAATTTGCATGGTTATTTTTTCCCATCGATTGTTTTCCGTTCTCGCTCACAAACGAACGATTCCATTCCTCATCCTGCTTTAATCCACTCTTCTCGCGAAAAAGCAGGCTTCGAATATCCGTAATCTGATAACCTTCTTCTAAAGTATGTTCATAGATCTGGTACACTGCACGAACAGCTTCCGCATCCTTATGATCAACTTTCTTCATCAGATATTCCATCAGCATCTGAAATTCCTGCTCAACCTTCTGCGTTCCTCCCGGATATATCGTAAAAACAAATTCCCGACTCGCATTGTTCACAAACACAAGCTCCGGATCAAGCATCAGACAATCTGTGCGTATTAAGCTCCATTCCATACGTTCCAATAAGCTACAGACACTGATAATCAATTGCTCTACAAATTCCATGCGTATTTCTTTCACTCTGCAATAGGTATCCAAGGACTGCTTTCCAGAAATGTTATACCAATACTGTCCTCCGCCATTCACATAAGCCTTCTCAACAGGCAAAATGCCCGGCAATTTTCGACGTAGCAGAAAGCGCTCATCCACACCAGCCTCTATTGGTGCCGCAATCCTCATAAAGCAGCCTGTTACATTTCTCTCATATACAATTTCCCGATTAATCATCACCTATCTCCTTTAAAGTCTGATACCGATAGAATTCCTTTACTTCCCACATAGCACAAACCTTCTCTTGCTCCTTCTGTAACCGAATTTCTTCATAACAACCGATTCCCATGCGCATTGCAATTACCATAGCACCGATCAGGATAGGTACCATAAACGATGCTTCTACTGTATAACTTGCCTTCTGGCTCCCTGTCAGCCATTGAACCAGGCAATTTCGCATCATATTATGCATTTTCTTCCCGCATTCATCGTAATCTTTATTCATGTTCCTCCCTGCCGGATTCCTAAAATCCTAAACGATTTTCTTCACACGCTTAAACACAAAACAGCCATACCATCCGTCCCAGAAACACAAATGGAATGAATGGCAATTCATATTTTTTTGATTTCTTTGCTACTGTCATAAAAAAAAGTGAAACAATTCCGGCCAATATCAATGCAAACATACACACATTGATCAACTCTGTTACATTACAATACAAGCCCATAATGAAAATCAGGAATGCGTCCCCAAAACCGATCTGTTCCCCTGTAACCCATGCCACCAAAAAGCATACGATACCAGGCACTAACCGAAACAGGTACTGTGCCCCATCGATATCTCCTGCCACGATTGCGATCACAATTCCCACCATCCCCAATCCTATCAGCCATATCCTACGAATTTCTTTCCTTCGAATATCTTCTATACTCATAATAGTTAACCCGACAACTAATACAATCTCTTTTATAATCATCCACATTTCGAACATGGACCTTTACCCCCTACTTCCGATATCGGAATCAGATACACCGTTCTCTTCAATCCACTGCACGAGAGACTCGTATGATACACTTCTCCATAATCCGTAATATACACCTGCCCTTTCTTTTTATTTTTTGCCGCGCATTGGCTGCACGCATAGTATTTATGTTCGTTTTTATTCCGCAAAGCACCAATTTCTACATATTCTACTGCCCGGATAGACAAATCCAAATACCGACAATTTCGACTGCGATGATACACGGTTCCATGCTCTGTCACATACACATAATCCGTTTCCGTCCACGCTTCACGATCCCCCGTCCACTTGCGATTCACACTACTTTGTGTCATATGCACACCTTTTATTTTAAAAATAGTGATCGGAAGCTTAATATAGTAATCTGCTCTAAGCGTAATCTCTGGTCCTTCGAAATCTGATAAAAGAAGGGATACTCCACCAGAACTCTCTGATACATAATGTCTATATTCTTTATGCTGCTGCAATTCTTTACGGAATTGCATTTCAGCAGACGCAAAAAGTGCCGCAGACGAATCCCCTATACTTGCCTGTGCTGCGGTCTGCCGACTTGCATATACTAAAGCTTCCTGCACTTGCGTCTGAACTTGAAGAACACGAAAGAAAAACAGTATGGAAACCATAAAAGCCGTGACAAGCGGCAACACCACCGCCATCTCTAGTGTATATGAGCCCTTACTACGGATGTGCAAAAATGCCTTTTTGCAACAGTTTGTTTTTCGATACTTCGGGAGAGATTTGTCTTGGTTGAAATAAATTAACCGACTGCAAAAAGACATTTTCACACATCCTCCTTTCCTCTAAAATAACTGTAATGTGCACATTCAATGAGCCGATATACATCCTTGGCATCCGTTACCATAGGGACAAACATCATAAAAATCGGCTTCCACTCATAAGTTTCCTGTATCTCCATCTCACAGACAGCATGATCCATTCGAAATGATTGATACCCCTCTATTGTACGAACCGTTGCCTCTTCCACGTCCATTGCTCGCATTGCCATAGTTTTTCCACTCTCAAATAATAACAAAGAGGTAATATACTGTTTATAGTCCAATCCTCCTGCATCACATGACTTCGCCTTACTCCATCCAGATAGTAACGTAGGGAAATTGTCAATCGTTGATGTCCAGGTTGCCTCACTTTTAATTAAAGATATTTTGTCCCCATCCAACAATGCCCGAATATCCAACACACTTTCCACATAAGCCCATGCTGCCAATATTCCATATTTCACTGCTTCAATAATAGCAGGATTCACAGAAGCTCCTGCCATCGCAATAGCTAGAGCTTCTGCCTCCGCCAGCCTGTCCGGCATCGACACAATACTTGCCATATTCAGGCCTTCCCGAATCAGCAGTAAACGATCTACCGTCACACGTAGATTGTCCACATCATTGTCCTTTCCACCAACCAAATACTCCATCTCATATTGCAACGCATGGTTTGAAAGCGATTCCGTATAGGATGACATATAATTACATATATATTGTGTGAAAAGAGTCTTATCGTACCAGTCTTCTTCCTTTGGAATGGCTGCATTTCCCTGTGCAAGTGTCCTTTTTGAAACACACATCTCAGATTGAATCACCGCCCCGGACAAATGTGCCCTCTCCGGTAAAACCATTCCCAGAATTCCTTTTTTCTGCGCCTCTGTCACCGTTGTAAGTGGATTGTCTTCTTGTGATTTTTTACTACCGGAGCTATCTTCTTGATAAACTTTTTTTGTCTGTTCACTTGTTGCAGCCTGCACCCTAATCCTTTGACCTGCACCTTTAAAATTCCATCGCTGCACACTTTGTTCTGATGGTTTCGTTCCCTCACTTTTTGCTTCTTCTAACGCATCTAATGCGCCACTAATCTTATCGCTTCCATCACCATATTGATCCTGCGATTCCTTTATACTCTCATAATTATTATAAATACCTTTGGCCAACTCATATGCCAAATTTTCCTTCATATAAGCACTGACCGCCTGCTCAAATACAGTCCCCCTACCATCCGTCATAAGAAGATACGAACAGATATCAACGTCATTCACATTCGCCCGAAGCAGATTCGTTCCCTCTGAGAGTAAATCTTTTTCTCTTAATCCTCCTAGATTAGCAAGAGAGAGTTTCCGCATCTGAGCCGCCCGATTATTAAACGATAACTCGCCATTCATATTGTCAGTTGTCATTCCAAGAATATGATATTCTTCCCATAGCGGACTGCAATAATCTGCAAATACCGATTCAAGTACAGATTCCGTATTCATTTGACTTGCTTTATGAAGTTCCAACCATCTGGCACCTTCAATTAATGTAAACAACAGTTGAGCAACCAACATTATAGAAAGCGCAGCAAAAACGGTGATACTTCCACGATATCTTCTCTGCTTCACTTCTTACAATCATACCTTTCCAGATTCACTCTGAATCTTGTCAAATATATCGTTCACAGTAGATGTCAAGCGGTTCTTAAAAATCAAAACAAGTGCAATCAGTACCACCACGATCAACACCATTTCCACAACTCCAACACCATCTTCATCCAACAAAAAGTTTTTAAATCCTAACATAATTTTTCCTCCTTATATTGCAAATGACTGCATTGCCGGAACCATAATAATTGCAATCACAATTCCAAGCATCATGATCAGCGGAAGCAGCATCTTCGTTCCAGTCTCTTCTCCCAGTTTTCTTGCAAGCGCCTTGCGCTCCTCCAAAGCAACTGCAGCTTCCTGCCCCAATAACTCACAAATTCCCCGGCTTCCGGTCCTCAAATTCTGAATCAGTATACGAATCAACCGGTTATAACAGTTTAATCCGATTCTCTCGCCAAATTTCTGATATGCGAGGCGTTCACTTTCCCCATCCTCGATCTCATGATTTGTTATTAGCAGTTCTTCATACAGATACCTTTCCTTTGTCTGGTTTTTCTGCCTCTTATCAAAGTATCTCGCGGAAATTCGATTCAATGATTGTTTCAACGACATCCCGGATCCCAGTAAAATCAATAATTTATTGACAAATTCAGCATAATCCAGGTGCATCTGATCCTGCCGCTCCTTTTCCTTTGTCTTCTTCTTTTCCTGTTCCACAAAATAAAGCAAAACCACAATAACAATTTCAAAGAACAACACTTTAACCAAAAGATGCTGCTTAGGTTCCTCCCACTTAAGCGAGACCCCATCCACCTTTTGTGGCAATTGAAAATAAGTCTCTCCCTGTCTGTTTCCCTCCGCAGTAACCGCACTCTCAATATCATTCAAAAGCTGCTCCTCTTTGGTAAACTCCGGTGGCACTATCATAAAAGAAAAAACATATTCCTGCTCATACGTTCCGCAAGTAAGTAATACTGTTGCCTGCACGATCGCATTATCCTTCAAATTATTTTCACGAAGCTTTCCATCGATATCGATGTATTGATAACTGTCGAAAGTCCATTCCGCCGAAACCATACGATCTACATATCGGTTTTCCATTCTCACCGCATGGCTGACATGCTCCGCACAATCTCCCTGCTCAAAGAATCTCTCATCAATCTCCTGCCTCGCCTTTTCAAAATATTGCTCCGCCTCCGCTTGTGTAACAACCTGTGCCGGAATCTCAACTTTGTAATGATATCCATCAAAAAAATCCTCTGCCTCCAGTTGTAATTCCAGACTCTGTCCCCGCTCACCGGGACTCGCACGGATTACCCGATTGTTTTCATCTACGCTGTGCTCTGTCGCTTCCACGTATACCGCCAATACTATGAACAACACACAGATGATCCCAATTTGAACAAGCTTTTTCTTGTTTTGTAACATTCTCCTCTTCCTTTCACATCTGAATATCCAATATCTTATCAGCTAAAAGTATCGTCACTCCATACGTGCCAAGGCATCCGGTCATAAAACATATTCCGAATAAATTCCCATATAAAGGTGATAGAAAATCTCCCGATGTAAGCTTCAAATACGCTAATATGAATATAGGAATCACATTCATAACACGTTGTTCCAATTTTCGGGATGCTATAAGCACCTGAATCTCTCGCTCCGTGTCATGACGCGCCCGCATATGTTCCGATGTCTCCTCAATAATAGCTGCAAAATTGCCCCCACTTCTTTTCGCAAATGCAAACACTTCCGCAAAACTCATAATATCTGCATTGCCTGACCGGTCAGCAAATTGATCCAACAATTTTTCAATCGGTATATTCAACGCTACCGCTCTGTTAATCTCCTCAAGTTCCCGCAGCAGAATAGCATCCTTTCCATATAGATTTTCAACTTCACGGGCTGCTTCTCTCCATGCATTCTCCATCGAATAACCAGCAAGAAGTGAAGCACTTACCGTGCGAAGCGCATCCAAAAACTGTGTTGCAATCTGCTCCTGCCGCGCAGCCTGTCTCTCCCTGATTGTTCTCTTTCGTATTAAAATATAAAGAATCGGTGTCAGGATAAGTCCCATCCAATGCTGATAAAATAAATAGGCAATCACAACGGAAAATCCTGCTGCTTTTGCAAGGCAGACTACTTTCTCCTGCATACACAAGCGATAAAATCTGTAATCCATTCTGCCTGTCTCTCCTTTCTATCTTCCTGGAATAGCCGATACTGGCAGCCTTACATCATCCTGCATATGCACCCGATCATCTACACAATATTGTTTTCCCGCCATCTTGAGTTTTCCTATATGCTTCAGACTGCCAACACTACATAACTTCCAATCACCCTCACATTCCTTTAACTGATAAAGTGGTGAAAGCATAATCTCTCCATCGCAGATACCATCCAGCTCCACAATCTCAAGAACGCGTCTGCTTTTATCCGGAAGCCTTCCAAGATGCACAATTACGTCAATCCCTGACGCAATCTGCTGCCGGATCGCACTAAGAGGCAAATCCATTCCCATCAGTACCATCATTTCCAGTCTTCCCAATATGTCTCTGCTGGAATTGCCATGCGCTGTACTGAGTCCGCCATCATGCCCGGTATTCAAAGCCTGAAGCATATCAAAAGCTTCAGCCCCACGACACTCGCCAACCACGATCCGGTCTGGTCTCATACGAAGAGCCGATCGGATCAGATCACGAATCGTAATTGCTGCAACTCCCTCCATATTGGAATTCCTTGTCTCAAGGCGCACCAGATTGCGTACTCCCTGTATCTGTAATTCCGCAGAATCTTCAATTGGAATAACCTAAACCTGCATTATCTTTATCAAAAGTATGCTTCAAACCATTGGTATTACTATATTTCTGTAAAAAAAAGATACCCACCGAAATGAGCATCTTCTTACTTTTTTGTTTTATTTTTGTTTTATTATGCATGATTTTGTTTTAACACTGTATCAAGAATGTCAGACGCACATTCATCTCTTTCCTTTAATGCATGAGCATAAATATTTAATGTTGTCCCTATCTGCTTATGTCCTAGCCTTTCAGATACCGTTTTTACATCTACATTATTTGCAATCAGTAATGTTGCAGATGTATGTCTTAATCCATGAACAGAAATGACCGGCAACTGCTTTTCTTCTGATACTACTTTATTATAATTCTCAATCATTCTTTGAAAAACTCGATTAGCTGATGATTTAGCCATCAATGAACCATCAATCTGTGTGAAAATGAAATTATCGTCAAGTTCTTCTTTCTTTTTCTTCCCTTTCCAATAAGTTCCAAGTCGCAATATATCTTTCATTTGTTCCGTCCTTAACTGTCTTAAAAGATTGATTTCATCTTGCGGTATAATCACTGTTCTATTAGATGTTTCTGTTTTAGGACTTTTAATATACATTCCTTGCTTTCCATATGCAACAGCTTTGGTAATTGAGATCGTGTTTGTATCAAAATCAACATCATTCCATGTTAAAGCTGATAATTCACCAATTCTTGCCCCCGAAAACAAAGCTAATCTAAAAAGTGTTTTATACATCAATACATATCTTTTATTATGAATTTTACTTGTGTACTCCTTTGAATACCACTTATTGTATCTCTCATAATATGTAGCATACTGTGTTGCCAATGGGTTCTCTAGCATTTCCAAGAATGAATTTGCCTGTTCAACATTGAAATACTTTTGTTTTGACTTGCTTTCAACCATTGGTATTTCAACTCGCTCACATGGGTTTGAATCAATTACTTGCCAATACAATGCCCTTTTCATAATGCTGGCAATGATTTTATGATATTTTGCTATTGTTGCCCTTGAATAGCTTCCTTTCTTACCATCTACACGTGAACCATCTTTCGCCAGTTCGTTATAAAAGGTTTGTAGAACCAATGGTGTAATTTTTGTCATTCTGTAATTTCCTAAATTTGGAACAATGATTGCATTTAGATGATTGGTATAACTATACATTGTTGATGCTGAGTAGTGTGCCTCTGCATAATCCTTTTTCCATTTTTCTACGAAATCCCTAAATTTTATCTTATCTCCACTACAATACCTACCATTCTGCACTTTTTCTTCAAATTCCATCGCATATGCTTCAACTTCTTTTTTTTGCTGAAGCATGGTTTTTGTTGGGTCGGGTTTATAGGTAATTGTTTCTTTTATCTGCCTACCATTGGAATCATAGCCATTATACACTGTAATTTGGTATGAATCCCCTTTTTTACCATGATACACATTTATACTAGCCATAGCATTTTCACTCCTTTTTTTACTCTGATAATGTGAGTTCCTTCTTATATTTATAATAGGTATTTCTTGCTATTCCTAACAGTTCCATTATTTCTGTATCTTTCATGTTTCCATTGAAATCCTTTGACATTTTAACAATCTTGCATTTCATTTCCTTGGCTTTCTTGGTTTCTACTTTCTTGCCCGTTTTTCTACCTATCTGCTTTCTTTCTTCTTCCGGAAGATTCTCATTGTTTTTTTGAGTAGTTCTAATTCCCTCGGAAATTCTCTTATGAAGGTCTAGCACCTCTTTTTCTGCCTGTTCAAAAGCAATTTTAATCATTTCCTTTGTTTGCTCATTCTGAAACTCTGTAATAGCTTCTATTATTGCATCTATCAACTTATCTGCACTTTTTCGTCCTGTTCCTGCAATTTTAATCTTTTTTGTTTGCATAGCCTTGTATGATTCTGTGTTGATGTGCGGTTCTTTGATAAATACGAGATCAACTCCCTTTTCTAACAACTTCATGTATAAATTATAGCCGTCCTCTGCATTCCTACTCATACGTGAAACAGAATCAAATATAATGGTATCTCCGTCCTTTACAACTTTTAGAAGCCTTTTGAACTCTGGCCTATCCACTTTTGTTCCTGTGAACTTCTCTTTGTATATCTTTTCGATTTTCTTATCATTTACATAATCTGTAATATTCTTTATTTGTCTGTCCAATCTTTGGCTTGGTGTACTTACTCTTGCATACCCATATAGCATATTGTTTCGCCCCTTTCAAAAAGTATCAAAGTTAACTATAATTTATTTTGCTATTATTATAATATCATATATGTCGGCAAAAGTAAACGGTTTTTGATACTTTTTGGCAAAGGGCTTTTTTTAATACTTTATTCTACTGTCACTTGATAGACTTTCTTCTTTGATGCTAGTTTAGCAATTTCATTTACCTTTGTGACTGCTTCATTATAATCTGCGTCCATATGGTCAACCAAAATGCCAAGTAACAGTTCTCTATCTGCTTTTGATATTCTTTTATATTCAACAACACAATTCTCTGATAATATCAATCGTACCATTTTATAATACCTTTCTGTAATGTTCCAAGAACCTCTTGGTGGCTCCTTTCCCATACCTCTTAATATATTTACCAATTACAAAACTAAATACTTTATAGAGCATTCTGTGACTTCTGAATACATCATACATAAGCTCTTGCATTTGAATTTCTTGTTCTTCTGCTAATGTTTCCATTGTTCTTCACTCTCCTATCTGATGCTTTAACAATCTTACTTCCTGTTGCTTTTGTATCTACCACATTAAGGCATTCTTGCGAACCATGTTCCAATTCTCCATTTAAGAAATCAATGAACTTTTCAAAATTCACTAATACCTTTCTTCCAACCATGATATATACGATCTTATCTTCCTTTACGCATTCTCTAATGAATCTAGTTGTCAATCCTGTTCTTTCCGATACTTCATCAATAGTAATCATTGTCGGTATTTTATATTCGCTCATATTTATATCCTCCACTTTATCATTTTGCTTTTAACGATAAACCTATCATTTGAGGATATTCTTATCATTGCATCTGCTTTATTCGTAAATACTCTGCTTTTCTCTGAAATATGAAGAAACTACTTTAGCATTACGAGGATTCATTTGTTTCAAAATAAATCTTGTATTGTATGCTTTGCTTTCCTGACTTCTCAATTTCTTTATCCGTTCTTCCTTGCCTTTATCAAATTTCTTTTCATTGGCTGATTTACTTCCCTGCAATACTCTTTCATGTTGTATACCTGCAATATTATATTTTTCAACCGCTAATGCTTTCAAAATTGCTCTGCAACCATTCATGCCCTTATTGATATAATTCTCCACAATCTGTGATCTTTTAGTTGCATCATGCGTCCGATTCATTTCAGCAATAAATTGAAATGCCAGCGTATCAATTACAGATGTATTGATATTTTCCTTTGAATAGTCATAGTGCTCCGCCTGTGCCATCTCACATTCCTTATGTGCATTTTCAAAATCTTTGTCATTCCTAGACATTAACTCGTTATATTTCTCATATAACTTATTTGCCAACAATTCTTTGTCCTGTTCATCTGTATAATCCCCATTGGCAAATAAGTTATTTAATGATGCATTTGCTTGCTTCATTGTGTCTGTATCTTGAATAGCTTCAATAGCTTCAAACACTCCATTTCTTTCTTCAATCAATCCCATTGCCGTTCTCCTTTATTCTGCTTTTTCCAATACCACTCTAATTCTGTTACTTGTGCCACCATTCTCCATATCATCACACATTCCCGATGAATAAGCTTGAGAAAGAATTACTCTGCACGCATTTATGAAATCTCTATTCGATAACTCATCATTCTCAATTTTCTGCCTTAACTTTTTTACACACGTTACAGATGTACTTTTCAATAATTCCTTTATTTCTTCCTGTGCTTTCTTTTCTTCCTGTGTCCGTTTGGGCCTGCCTTTGATGTTGCCCGATTTTCCCTTTTCAAAAGCCATATTCAACACCTCTCTTGTTCATTGATACTTTGTTGTTATCCTTGAATACCACTATATATTCACTTTCATTTTTTCCGAATACTGTATTTTCATAGGGTTTTAAGACTCTACAATGCAAATAACATACACTTTTATTGATTTTCGATGTTTTTGTCAGTTCTGAAAAACTATACCAAAATTACACACCGGTGTAATTAAAGAATAATTTTTAACAATTAAAATGCATTTCCTTAAATAGTTCTAAGGTTCTATTATTCAGCCCATACTGCTTCTTTACATAAAAACATAATCGGTTAATATTATTTCTATTGTCCTTTTCATCGTTCAAATAAGAGTAGTATTTTGTTATTGCACGCCGAAAAACTTCTAATGTATATACTTGTTCATATCTTTGCAACTCTAGGAATGCTTGTACTGGCTTTTCAGTTTCAATCATTCTGTACGCTAATCTTTCCACCGCATTAGATAATTCATTTGAAATCTTTGGCATCATTACATCTTCATAAATACACCGGAACTCTTTCAAAAGTGTAGATAAATGCTCTTTTGTAAGAATACTTCTTATGCTCATTTCATGCCCGAATAATTTCTTCAAGTGTCTCTGCATCAAGATTATTTCAAACCTAAGATAATCCTGTTGTAAGCCTAACTCTTTTCCTTTGTTATATACCTTGAAACGCATTCTTCCATTGATTAACGGAGACAAATAACCGCTCGCTTCTGCTACTTGCAAATTCATTTTCATATTCATACTTTTAATGTAATACACTGCACTTTGCCGCTTTTCTTCTAAGAATACATTTCTAAGAATACTAATTACATTATTTATTTCTTCATTGGTTTTAACAGGAATGTTATATGACAACTCACACGTTTTTATTGATGAAGTAAATCCTTCTCCTAGAATTGCCTTTAACTTTTCTGTAATATCATCTTTTATTAACTCAATCATAATTAAATCTGTTAATGAATACGGGATCAAATTAGTTTCATCGGGTGTATTTCCTCTTGCTTTTGGTAAATTCAAAACAAATTCCATCCGATTACTAAAACATTGAATATATCCATATTTGTTCCCTTGTAGCGTATATAAGTCCATGCTATGGGTTTGTAATGCCTTAAAAGTGTGTACGCTAAACACCAATGAATCCAACCCTTTCATTACTTCTGGATTCTTTTTTCTTTTATACATGCTTATTTCCACCTCTATTCTTTGAAAAATAAAAAAAGCCAGTAAACTATTGCAAAATCTCTTGCATTTAGTCTACTGACCATTCATAGGGAAATATCCCTCTTTTGATATTCATATCATTTTAGAATTATATTATAACATATATTCAAATAAATGTAAACAGTTTTTTATAATTTATAATATTGATATATTTTCATTATATTCCAAGTATCTGTTTCTTTTTCATATTATATTCATCTTCTGAAATTGCACCAGCATCTAGCAACTTCTTGAATTTAAGCAGTTCATCGGCTTCACTTACTTGTGCTTGAGTTGGACTTATTTTTCTATTCTGCAATTCAATTAACAAATTATGTATTTGTTCGTTGATCTTTCTTGCCTGCTTTTTATTGACACCAACATTAAAAACTTCCTTTACTGTATCTATAACAATTACTCCCATCAACAATCCTGTGCTTAATGTAATGTCATTCAAATTATTAAAAGCTATGCTTTGAATACTCTCCCCAATCATTTTCTTTTGAGCCATAATAATACGTTTGTTTGTTATAGCATATGCATAGTTTCCATCATGCTTAGATGCTGATACATAATTATGTATTCCAACAAAACACATCAAAACTTCTTCATCAGGAGCCAATGAATCCTGAATCAGAGTGAAATGTTTAATATCCCATTTTTTGTTCACTCCCTGTCCATAATCATTCTTCTTACAATAATCATACATTTCTTCTGCTGTTCTCATGTTCCACTACCTCCTTAATCACTATATTTTTATTATAATACGCTCTTCCAATGAATTAAACCCTCGTCCCATTTTTTTGTTTTATTTTTGGTTTATTCATGCAGAAAAGCATATTATCTGATAAAAAGATATAAAACTGAAAACCTCATTTTTCCCTTTAAAATCAATACTTGTAGCATTTTATAAAAAATTATGAAACGGAAAAATTATAATCAATTGTAATCACTCGCTCATCCTCGGGAATATATTGCGATAATGCATTAAGAAATGTTGTTTTTCCGGAACTCGTTCCACCGGAGACCAGGATGCTGTACCTTGCATGAACCAAAGTTTCTAGCAGTTCTGCCGCCTCCATACTGATCGCGCCTCTGCGGATCAGTTCCTCCATACGAAACGGTTTCTCCGGAAACTTTCGTATTGTGATTGCAGCTCCATCAATTGCAATCGGTGAAAGCACAATATTGACACGGGAGCCATCCATCAATCGTGTATCCACAATCGGTGTCGATTGGTTTACTACACGATTATGTCGCCCGACAATCTGCTGGATTACATCCTGCATCTTCTCTTCACTTTCAAACGACTCGCCCCACTCACATACCTGCCCATCCTTCTCATAAAAAATGTGTTTCGGTCCATTCACCATGATCTCTGTCACCTGTGAATCATCGATCAGTTCCTGCAAGGCATCCAGTTTTCGCAGAGAATTAAACACTTTTTGCTCAATTCTCACACGCTCCCTGACGGAAAACTTCTCTGCACGCATACAGCGGCAAGTCTCTTCTCCGATCAGTTCCTCAATTTCCTCATCGGACATCTCCCTTGAGAGATCCATCCTTTCAAGAACACGTGCACGGATCTCATTTGTATAATTAAGATCCAACTGCCATCACCCCCGGCATCATTCTGCGCAGACTGTCTCCAAGTTCATTCCACTTCCACTGCTCAACCAGACGCTCACACGAAATCATTGGTACTGCAACACGCGGAATCTCCACACTGCGAATATGTTCCTGCGGATCCACATTCATATGTTTCTGCAGCTCTGTAACAAATTCTTTCTCTCTCCACTGCCCCAGACCTCCACGGCTTTTCATAAGAAAAATACTATCACATCCGGCAAGCGTCTCAAAGAACCCCACAAATCGCGATCCCATATTCATGATAATCGTTGTATACCCCATATCCTGCATAAGCATCTGCTGAAGTCTACGATAACTTTCGGCCTGTGCCTCACACAGACATTCCGTGTTACAGACACAACATGCAACGTCAATATTATCCAAATGTGCAATACACCCCATCATCCTTGCTCTTGAATATTTTCCACTTTCCGCCATCACAAGTAATTCTTCAAGCCCAGCTTCCTGGTCTTCTCCTAACAATTGTGACAAACCACTATTTTCCTGCAGATCCAAAAGAAGCACCTTCTCATGTTCACTCATAATGGACGCAAGCGTTACCGCAAACGGCATCTGATACTCATTCTCAGCCAGTGCATAGACTGCAAACGCCTGAAGTTTCTGCCCGATTCTTCCATTCCGCCGGACATCCTGTATTTCCTCTCCGACGTGCCGGAGTATCTCATCCACAATCTTGTTTACTTCCTGATATTTATCCACAAAAAATACCTCTCCTTCCCGTGATTCTTCCTCCTCTTCCCTATCGCAGAGTACAATGATGGGCAGCTTATGCAGCATGTTCTCATACGCATCTCTCCATCCGGATAATAGCATACCATCTAGTCCAGCACATGCATGTACCGCCGCCTGTTCCTCTGTAAACAAATGCAACTCCAGTCTGTCCTGATAATGCTTCATCAGACAGCTGGTAAAACGTTCCCCATACTCCTGATCTTCCAAATACAGACCTAATCGAATCTTTCTCATAAAACCTCCTTTTCTCCTTGAATACATGCCTTTTTCACCCCAATAACATGGCATTCTTTTCATGTTCTTATCATCTACGGATGCTTCATTTTCACAACACCTGTACTGCCACTGCTGCAATGTAACCAATCAGTATCGCCACAGAAAAATGCATGAGATTTCGGTGCTCCGCCCACTCTTTATGGTACGACACAATCCCCTCCTGCCGGAGGCAGCGAAAGTAAGTGCCTGCCCGAAGCAGACTGCCACAAAAGTTGCGGTTATATAACATTTTGCATACCGCAATAACAGCTGCCGCTACAAAAGAAAAGAACATACAGCTTATCAACAATCTGAAATTTGTAAATCCTCCGATAATGGAAAATAGTTTGATGTCTCCCGCCCCAAGTACTCCCAGGAGATATAACAGATATAACACGATAACCGGAAATGATAAATTCGCCAGTACATATATGACTTGCTTAGGACCTCCCGTTGTAAGGCCGAATGCCAGCGAAAAAAGAATACCCATGAGTATCAGCCGGTTACTGATCTTCATGTACATAAAGTCCTGAACCACCGCCGCTGCTAAAATTACGAGCAGTGTACGTGCAGCTAATTCCTGCACCACATTCAATTGCATCACCTCTTTTGTTGTAAGCCGTATTATAGCAAACGTCATTTTCAATTGTCAATAATGCGATTTGTTCAAAAAAATTCTGTAAATTTTGTATATCTTTTCCAAATTTTGCTTATACTTGTAAAAAGAATTTTTTTGAAAGCAGGTGATCTTATGAAGATTTTTAAGACCGCAGAACCTGCTGAAGATGGTTATTCTACGCTCGTTGATCATCTGCAGCAGACGTCCGTCGAACTAAAGAATGTGTATAACAATTTAGAAAATGTTGTGGAACCGGATCTCATCGATTATTACATTTATGAGGCCAAGGCTGTCCAGATGCGTTATAAATTTCTGCTTGGATGTGTCAAAAAATTAGAGGATTCTTACACCAAGAATCCTCTCTGATTATCATAATTCATATCATTTTCATTCAGCTGATTTCTACCATACGTCATACCTGCGTAAATCTGCTGGGTATTGCTCATGATCGGCGCACTCGTATCGCTTTTTGCTGCTTCTGCAAACGAATGGTACAGGCGCCGCATGATCTTCTCGGCTTCCTCAAGCCCGTCCAGACGGTTCTTATATAAAACGCGCGCCAGTTCATTCTTGCAAAACATATAAAGTGAATAGAGATTGTTTGAAATCTCATATGCGAAATTCAGACTTCCGATCAATTCGTCCAGCACCTTCTGTGCCTTGCGGATGGAAGCCTTCATCTCATCATGATTACCGGATTCATACGCCTTGCGGGCATCGTGCATATAAGCAAATCCGATCTCATAGATAATGACGATCATTCCACCCGAATTACACTGACTTAAGCGGCGGGGAAAGTCCTGCTTTAACGAATTATCCATGCTTTATCCCTCCTACTGCAGCAGCGAAAGTACTTTTTCCGGGAGATCATTTGCCTGTGCAAGTACGGAAACCGTTGCCTGTTCGAGCACATTCTGCTGTGTATATTCGGTCATCTCCTCCGCCATATCTGTATCAAGAATACCGGAATAAGCATTCGTCATATCCTCATGCGTTTCTGCCAGACTGTTGGATGCATACTCAAGGCGATTGGTAAATGCTCCGATTCGCGAACGTACCTCGTTTAATTTTGTAATTGCTTCATCCAGTCGGTTCATCGCATCTTCCGGACCTCCGACAACCGTTACATCTACTTTGTCAAGGTACAGACTCTCTGATGAGATCTCCGGAATTCGTACATCCATATCCTGATACTGGTTCGCACCAATCTGGATTGACATCGCACCTATGTCTGTGACTTCAATTTTCACATCCTCTTCCGTATTATTTTTCAACATAAAATCCATGGAAAAGCCACCGACATCCGTAATCTTGATTCGTGCACCGTCTCCATTTACCGTTGCTGTCTTTGAAAAACCATCATCACTTACATTCAAAGTGATTTTAGCCTCTGCACCTTTCTTCGCAATAATGAGATCATCACTATCCTCTGCCTGCTTTACATCCGGATCTGCATCCACGCCAAGATCTGCTGCGAGCGCTTTACTGAACGTCAGCACCAGCTCCTGTCTGGAACCATACTCCTTCGTTGCAATATTATAACCTCCATTCGTACGGGTAGCCACGCACCCAGCCTGTTCCGCGGTTGTACGAAGCTGTTCGTAAAAATCCTCCTCGTCCATATCCGTAGCATATTTAATACCAATTCCGTTAATGTAGAGTTCACCATCTGTTGCACCGCTTGGCGCCGGAATCGTATATTCCGCAGCTTTCGCCGCTGTATCCACAGTAAGTTCATATGTTCCCGGAAGGACATGATCCGAAATATCCATGCGCTCCGTCTGCTTGGAGTACACGCGCACATCAGAGGAGCCATCTAAAAGCGTCTTTGTATTATACTCTGTGTCCGCAGAAATACGATCAACTTCCTCTGTCAGTTTGTCGATCTCATCCTGTATACTCTTGCGATCACTGTAGGAATTGGTTCCATTTGCAGCCTGCACACTCAGTTCGCGGATTCTCTGTAAAATACTGCTTACCTCGTTCAATGCGCCATCTGCAATGCGCAAAACAGATTCTCCATCCGACGCATTGGATTCCGCCTGATCGAGTGCATCAATCTGTGCTTTCATCTTGTTGGAGATCGCCATCCCCGCCGGATTATCACCCGCACGGTTGATCTTGTAACCGCTTGACAGACGCTCCATAGACTTACTCAGCTTATTTTCTGTACGAAGTAACTGCTTATTTGTGATTACAGCAGACATATTTCGATTAATTTTCATATTGTTCCCTTTCACTGGGTTGTGCGTCCGTGCACCCGGATTTGACCATCCCTGTCAACTCATCTGCATAATATATCGTCCGGATTTTGTATTTTTTTAACCACAAGCGATGTATAATTTGCATTTGCAGGGAAATCGTATTATAATAGCACCATTAAAAACATTGCAAAGGAGGATTTTCCCAATGGCAAAAGTAACTAAGGATACTATGATCGGCGAGCTTCTTCAGATTGATGCTGATATCGCACCGATGCTTTTAAATATTGGTATGCATTGTCTCGGATGCCCATCTTCCCAGATGGAGACAATCGGCGAGGCTGCTATGGTTCACGGAATCGAGCCGGATGACCTGGTAAATGATATCAATGATTTCTTAGAGCATGATTTAGCTTAAGATGTAACAAAGCGGCTGTCCCGCAGATGAATCTCATCTATGGGGCAGCCGCTTTTTATGATCCAAAAATTATAACGCTGCAAGAACCTGCAACGCATTCGGACCTGTAATCCGCTTTCCATGTTCTGTAAAATACGCCTCTGTTGCAGCACTGTAATGCCGCTGACTCGCATATTCGCATATGATATTGCACACTTTATTAAACTGTTCCGGGGTATGATCATCCTTGTGAATAATCAGAAAAAAGCGATTTTTCTGTACATTCTTGTATAGATCATTGCGTCCACTGTAATAACCATCCAGAACGTGGGCAAGACGCTCCACCTGTTCCATATTCTCAAACTCAAACATCTTCGCCAGATCTACCGGCACTTCCGGAATCGTTGTCTTCTCCTCGGTCTCCGGTAAAGTTTCTTTCACTTTCTGTGCTTCCTGACTCTCACGAATCTTATTGAAAAGTCCAATGATATCATCTGCACCTTTGATCTGTGGAATATTCTGCGCAGTTCCTGCACCCTGGAACAATTCTTCCTCATCCGCATCCGAGAATTGGGAAAATCTGGTATCCAGTTCATCCGGATATTCAACTTTTGTAATCAAAAGAATTAATGATTCGGAAGACAACGGGATTGCTTCCACCATCAACGGTATATCATTTGCCTCAAAGCCAAATTCATAATTGGCCTGTTCTATCATATCATGGAAAAGTCCTTTGGCTTTCTCAGATCCGTACGCAAGCTCACGTAAATTGATCTGTCGGTCCGCCAAATCCTGTTTCGTCAATGTGCAGCGGATCTGATTTTCGTTTACTTTTTCAATTTTCATACAATCACATCCTTACCTTGAAAATCTCTTGTAAATCGTACACTTATTATAATCAAACACCCTCTCCTTGTAAAGTTTACGCTCATTAAAAATTTATAAACTTCATCTACACCTATTAAAATTTTAAAAAAGGTCTTGCATTTTAAAAATGAGTGTGCTATAAGTTTATGCATGAGATGCGACTCCGACACAAAGGAGCGTATGAAAGACAATAATAATTTTATCTTGTCTGGCAGATATGAGATTTTAAAACCACTCGGTTGCGGTAGCAATGGAACCGTTTATCTCGCCAGATATCAATCTTTAGGGATTGATCGTGCTGTTAAGGTATTCCCCAAGTCCGATGCACAATCTCCCTTCGCAGTATCAGAAGCACAAATTTTAAAAGCAGTTCAGCATCCTGGTATCCCCACGATTTATGATTTTGAAGAAGATGAATCTTTTTACTATTTGGTGGAAGAATATATTCAGGGTGACTCATTAGAACAGTTTCTGCTTCGTCAACCGTTAATTTCCAGAGCTTTATTTTATCAATTTTGTGAACAACTATGTGATATTTTTGCGTATCTGCATTCACTATCACCCAGCCCGATCCTCTATCAGGATCTCAAGCCTGAGCATATTATAGTATGTGGATTACAGATTAAATTAATCGATTTTAGCGTTGCTTCATTTATTACCAACTCTGGAAATGACTTCAATCATTTCGGGAATGCAGAGTTTTCTGCACCGGAGCTGACACATCAGGCGCCGCCGACACTTGCTGCCGATATCTACAGTATCGGACGCATCATTCGTCTACTGCTGCCACATGTCGATGCATCCATCGCCCGAAATATCCTACCGATTATCCAAAAAACCCAAAATGCAGATCCGAGTGACCGTTATCAGACGGTCCGGCAATTAAGTACTGCCTTAGCGGATACAAATGATAATACGGAGGAGTCGCATCTCAGACTGACAGTTGCGGTCATCGGCAGCCACTCCGGCTGCGGATGCACACATGTAGCAATATCGCTTGTTTCCACGCTTCGATTTATCGGCCATGCAGCAGTCTATCTCGAGAAAAACAAGACCAATCACTTGAGATGCGCTGTCCGGCAGATGAAACAGGTCTGGGAAAAAGACGGATATTACTCGCACCAATGTTTTCAAGGATATCCCAAATACGATGAAGGCATTACCATTCCTGCGCCAAGTGCAGAAATAATCGTGGAGGATTATGGTAACAACTATTCTCCCCTTGAACTTTCAACCGCAGATTATATCCTATATGTCTGTGGTGGCGGACTCTGGCACAGGCCGGATGCAACGATCAATGATCATTTCTTACCACAGCTGGGAGATCGATTGAAAATTATTGCGAATCTGTGTGACCGCAAAGCCGCGCTGTTTTTTGCCAGAAAGTTCTCTATGCCGGTCTATTCGTATCCGTATGATACGGATCCATTTCATGTCGATCGGTCTAAGCAGGACTTTATACACTGGCTATCACTTCAGAAAGGACGGAAATCACTATATTTAAATTTAAAAAACCATTTTTCCCGACACCTGCGACGATAGGTGTGTGCGGGGTTGCCCCTAACGTCGGGACAACACATATGTGTATTGCTTTGGCAAATTACCTACATAGCCGCTTCTTTGCAAAAACCCGATATCTGGAAGTAAATCCAACACATGAGATTGCATTACTGAATATCAGATCCAAATCTGATTCCGATTTCCGAATGCAAGGTGTTCATTACTATCCAAATCTCACGATTCGAACATTGAATGATGTGCTAAGTAAACCGTGTACCTATTCCGTACTCGACTTTGGTGTATTAACCCCAGGCACATACCGGGAATTTCTTGCATGCGATCTTCGCATTGTCATCTGTCATGCATCGGTTTGGAAGTCTGATTCTTTGGATCGTTTTGTCCAACAACTATCAAATTTTAATATTAAAAAAGCAACGGTGAAGCTTCTATGTAATGGGGGAATAAAGACTGATGTTGGGCATCTCAGACATAAATATGACTTTCCGGTATTTCCGATTCCGGTTCTGAAGGATCCGTTTCACATTGACCGCGAGTTTATTTATTTTTTTGAACAACTGACGAAAGGAGAATAGTTATCACGATATCAAATAGTAGCGATCAGCTTCTTATTGAGTTTAAGCCAGGTATGTATCAGGGACTTACGATTCTATTACCTGATACACCAAACAATTAGAATAAAGTCACAACTTTTTATGATTGGTCACGAATAAAATTGAAAAACTGTTGGGATGATAGAAGGAAGTCTCAATGCACACTTTACTTTTATCATTTGCACATTGGATGAAAAAAGAGTTTAAAGGGCCGAAACAAGTCTGTCTTCGGTCCTTTGAAATTTTCTTAATTTTCCTTCATATTATTTGAATCTGCATAGGCACAATGCTATAATCGAAATTGAGATTGACATTAAACAAAGGAAGGTCTACGCATGAAAAAGAAAGCATTACCGATTCTAGTAGTTTGCGGTCTGATTGTAATTATTGTAGCAATCATGGGAGTCACTTCTCTCATTCGCAAATATACACCAAGCAAGGAGCGCCAGGATCTAAACACTTATTATAATGTAAGTTCGGACGATCAGGTTGCCATTATACTGAATAACGAACGCATCGAATCACAGGGAAAACTGATCGACGGACATGTTTACCTGGATTATAATTTTATACATGATAATATCAATTCCCGTTTCTATTGGGATCACAATGAAAATATACTTCTGTACGCAACTCCGCAGGATTTAATCTCAGCCGAAGCTGATGCTACTAAGTATCTGATTACAAAATCGTCCGTCGATTACGGTCGACCGATTGTAAAGGCCAGTTCCGACTCTGCATATGTGGATCTGGATTTTGTAAAACAGTATTCCGATTTCTCTTACGAATACTTCGAATCACCGAATCGCATTGTCGTCACAAACGAATGGGGCAATTACACAATTGCTACCGCCAGCCGCAACACACATGTCCGACTCAAGGGAGGTATCAAAAGTCCGATTCTTGAAGATCTTGCTGATAAGGACGAAGTCACGATTATCGAAGCAGGCGACAATTGGACAAAGGTATTGACCGCAGACGGAGTCATCGGATATGTACAGGGAAAGAAACTTTCCGCACCTACTGAGAAAACCCGCACCAGTGATTATACTCCGGATACGTTTGCCCATATTCAAAAAGATTTCAAAATATGTATGGCCTGGCATCAGGTAACCAACTCAGCAGCCAATGCTGCAATTTCTTCTGTTCTTGCGAGCACCAAGGGAGTCAATGTTATCTCGCCAACCTGGTTCTATTTAAACGATAACGATGGCAATCTTGCGAATCTGGCAAGCATTGATTACGTCAACTACTGCCATTCCCAGGGAGTCGAAGTGTGGGCTTTGGTCAGCAACCTTGAGAATAGTGATGCCGACTCTGCCAAAGTACTGACGCATACCAGCAAGCGACAGAATCTGGTCAATCAGATTGTCTCAATGGCAATTCAGTACAATCTTGACGGAATCAATCTTGATTTTGAATCATTAAACCGTGATGATGTGGGCGATTCGTATATCGAATTTGTTCGCGAATTGTCAATCAAATGTGCAAACAACGGAATTGTATTGTCTGTTGATAATTATGTACCGAGCAGCTATACTTCCTTTTACAATCGTGCAGAACAGGCAAACTTTGCCGATTATGTTGTAATTATGGGATATGATGAGCATTATGCCGGATCAAAAGAAGAAGGATCCGTTGCTTCCCTCAGCTGGGTAAAGCAGGGAGTTGCCGACACTCTGGCAGAAGTTCCAGCCGACCAGGTCATCCTCGGCATGCCATTCTACACAAGAGTCTGGGCTCTCACACCACAAAGCAGTTCTGACAATCAGGATGAAAGTGCTGATACGGATTATGAAGTAAGCTCACAAATTTACGGAATGCGTGCTGCGGATACGCTTCTTGCCAGCAATAATGCAACAAAGACCTGGCTGGAGGACTGCGGTCAGAATTACTCCGAATTCAAAAACGGAGATGTCATCTACAAAGTATGGCTCGAAGATTCATCCTCCGCAGAACAGCGGTTAAAACTCATTGATGAAAACAAACTCGCCGGTGCATCCTTCTGGAAGCTCGGATTTGAGACCAACAGCATCTGGGATACAATTATCAAGTATATTAACTAATCCCACCGCATAAATTGAATTAACGATTACAAAAGCCTTTTGCCAAATGCAAAAGGCTTTTTGTTACCATTCAACCGAGGTATTTATGCAAAAAAAGTTCGAAGTTCTCATGATCTGCTGTCTGTTCGTCAGTTCTTTTCTTCTCGCACGGGCAGGTGCCGCCTTTGTCTCTGCCAAATCTACTACGGATTCCCCAAAGTGTATCGTGCTTGATGCCGGACACGGCGGAAGTGATCCCGGCAAAGTCGGCTGCGGCGATGTCTTAGAAAAAGATATCAATCTTGCGATCGTGTACAAATTAAAAACATTATTTGAAAATAAGGGATTTAAAGTTGTCCTGACACGAACCGATGATAAGCCGCTTGCAGCTGAAAATTCCAAAAACATGAAAATTGAAGATATGCGAAATCGTGTCGCCTTAATCACAGAAACCATGCCTGTTATGACGATCAGTATTCATCAGAACAGTTTTCCGGATAGTTCTATTTCCGGTCCGCAGGTATTCTTCTACGACCAATCTCCGGAAGGAGAAGTAATTGCAGCAACTTTACAGGATACTTTAAATACTATCATGGATCCTCCAAAACCACGTGTGTCCAAGTCCAATGACGATTATTACATATTAAAGAAAACACCCACACCTACAGTTATCGTAGAATGTGGGTTCCTAAGCAATGAAAAAGAGGCATCTGATCTCACCACAGAAGCGTATCAGGAAAAGCTCGCCCGTGCTATCTATTTGGGTGCATGCGAATATCTGACAAACCAGTCTACCTTGTCAGTTCCTGAATCGACTGAATAAAGCTTTCCGCAATATGATACAACCGGCTGGTCTGTACCTCATATTCTGTTGTCGTACTCTGCGTCTTTCCTGTATTGTCCAGATCATTCGTTCCTGTATTCTCTCCCTGCACAGAGGAGGCTTGCGTTCCCGCTACACTCTCCTTGCGAATGCTCACCATCTCATAGTGCATAAGGGAGAGATTTTCTGCATAAGCAACATGAATATCAACGGATTCTTCCACAACTCCCGGACTCTGCTTCATTTTGTCTGCAAAATCATCCAGATGCTCGCGGATCATCTTCGCCGTTTCTTCATCATCCACTGCGATCATACCGCTGATACGATTACTTTTCGCCTCAAAAGAAGCAGCAACTTTGCCCATGGATGGGCTGTCAAAAAGGATGTCGACTGCTCCCTTTTTCTTTTCTCCGCGCACAATTTTCAACGAGACACCGGTTACCGAATCGCCAGTCTGTATCGGAATCATATAACTTTCTTCCGTTGTCTTCTTGGCACAAAGTTTAAACTGGGCAGTCGCAAGCTGCATTGCACGGATATCAAGTGTTCCAACCTCAGGATCTTCAATAATCATACCATCCATCACATGTTCCGCAACCTCGGCAAGTGTTTCCTGCGCATCTGCAAGCTCTGTCGGATTCTTTAATGCTTCGCCAAAGGCTTCAAACACTTGCTGTTTCATCTGCGCTGCTTTTTCCACAGATGTCTTATCACCCCAGTCTTTTTTCCACAAAATCTCCATCATCTGGTTCGGGTGACGCAACATCTCATTTACTCCAAGAATATTGGCAATCGTATTTGGCATATCAAAATGATCCAGATATGCATAGACATCCTGCGACACCTCACTTGCCTGCTCATACATGGCAAGTTGTTGCTGCACATATGCCTCATCTGCTAACATTTCCTGCTCGGAGGTCTGCATTTCTTCCAGTTTCTGTGAAAACTGCTCCGGTGTCAGATCCATCCAGCCATCTTCTCCAAGTGTAGCAAGCTTATCCGGAGTGATCTGCTCCATAATGTCTTTGACGCAATTCTGCTGAAAACCTGCTGCAATCTGTTCATCAATCTTCGTTCCGGATGCCTTTGCACTCACGCCGTCAAAATTATCAGATACACTGTAGTCCATACTGCCTTTCTTGCTGGTTCGCACTGCAGACAGTAGATTACGCATCGTAATTTCCGCACCCTGATGATAAAGCGATCCAATTGCCGCACCATCGGACTTTTCCACTTGTGCGATCAAGCGAAAGATTCCGATATAGCTGCTGCGTTCCTCCTCAGAAATCGCATGGTTCTGTTCCAGCTTCCACAGATATTTGCTGAAACGTTCCTGTTCCTGATCCCCGGTCTCCTGCTGAATCTCTTCTGCCGCCTGATTTAACTCCTGCATCGACATATCGAGCGGATTCTCCCCTCTTCGAATCATCTCAAGTGTTGTCGCCGGATTCAGATTCCGGAATGCATGCTGCATCTCTTCATCCAATGCCTTAACCGACATAATATTTTCTTCCGTTATATCCAGTCCGTTATATGCAAGAATACGCACAGCTCTCTGATTTGCCGCACTCGTATCCAGCTTCATGCTCTCCAATATTGCATCTACATTGCGAAAAGCCTTCTGCATCGAATCGCCCATATCACTTCGCGGTGCTGTCATCAATGTCTCGTAACTTTCATTCGCCTTCTCAAATGTCTGCTGCATTTGCGCGCCAGCATCATAAACCTGCGTAATTGAACTCTCTGCGTCCACCGCTCCGAGTACATAAGCCGGCATGCCTTTTAACGCATCAAAGACCGTAAGCGTCTGCTCCATCGTATCAATATTCTGCTCACTCGGCTCAATTCCTGCACTGTCCAGCAGACTACGGTAATACGCGCGTTCCTGTTCCTTCAGCCCCTCGACCGTATCCTCCATCGCCTGATAATCCATCTCAACGCCAAGCTTGTCAATCGTTGCCTCCGCTTCCTTTGTCATAGAAAGGCGTGTCTCCTCCAACTGACGCTGCGCAGTAATCATGGATGCCTCTGTCGGCCGCTTTCCCATGCGTATCGTATCCGCAATGGAATCCAGCATTCCGTTCCAGTCAACCGATCCGTCTTCCATCTGACCTGCAAGTTCCTTCAAATCCGTCAATTGCTGCAGTTTCTCCGCCGTAAGTGGAATCTGTTCCTTAAGAAGCCATTTCGCATCGGAAAGTGTACTCTCATTCACCTCAAGCCCGGCAGCTTCAATAATCTGCATGATCTGTGGCTCGAGCTCAGACAAATCGATTTCCCCACCTGACAGCTGCGAATCATTGGCACTGCTATACTGCGCCTTATACACGTTCTGTATACTCGGCTCCAGATTATTCTTGAGCAGATAGCTCATCATATCGCCACTGATTTCTGTTATAGAGGCTGCCTGTGCCAATGCCTCCACGGTCTCACTCACATTCGCATCCGTCGCCGGAAGATCGTTCGCCTTAAGTACCGCCTCAATCTGCGTCGCCACCGCTGCACTTCCAGTAATATTCTCCAGCTGCTCCTTCGTCAGACCATCCCCGTACGCAGAGATATCTACCCCTGCTTTGGCAAGTTCTGCCTTAATCTTATCGGTTACGGTAACAACCGTATGACTATCCGTATTATTTACGGAAAAACCGTCCTTTTGCATCTGCTGCAGATCATCCGCAGAAACCGTGTTTGACAGAACCGCCATCTCATTCTTGCGATCATCCGCAGTTAAATCATCCTTTTTCTGCAGCTCTTCCACTACGGTATCTTCATCCTCTTTTAATGGATTTCCGTATGTAGCCATATCGATCGTTCCGGAAGCCGACACTCCCGCCACACGCTCGTAGTGTTCCTGCTTCGCTCCGAATACAGTATTTTCTTCCGGCACTGCAGCCTGGTAAGCCGCAATTCCTTTATTATTTGTATCATTCTGTAAATTCTTTGTTACATTATCCCAAAGATTTGTCTGCTCAACCTGCATAAATTCTCCTGCATAACCCGGCGCCTCCATGCTCCGTTCATCAATTATGCTTTTGTTTTAGGCGCTTCCGTGACCTTATAATCTATATCGGACACATCTCCTCCAAAGTGAAGTCCATGCCTTGCATCTCTCCCTCCAATGACAGACATTTCATGCAAGAATGGATTTCCCGCATAGATAGCAAAAGAATGGCATCGCACACCACACGGATGCAACGATGCCACTCTTTTCCTTTTAACTACTCTTACTCTATCTAATATTTGAATACCGCAACGCCATATGCCGGTAATGGATAAGCAAATGAATACTTCTTTCCATCACATGGTGACTTTGTGGCTTTATAACTTTTCTTGCGATCCGTATCTGTTCCGTTGAATGCCGGATCTTCACTGTTTAATACCAGTCGATATGTCTTATTCTTCGGCACGCCGACACGATAATCGTCTCTTGCCACCGGAGTAAAATTAATGACAAAAAGCATATTATTCTTGCCATCTTTGCTTTTTCTCACAAAACTGAAAATGCTGCGATCCCTGTCATCCGCATTGATCCACTCAAATCCTGCCCAGGAAGTATCCTGCTCATACATGCATGGATTGTTGCGATACAGATGAAGCAATGCCTTCACCCAATCCTGTACCTTCTTGTGATTCGGATCCTCAAGCAGATACCAGTCAAGCTCACGCGCCTCGCTCCATTCCTGCGCCTGCGCAAACTCCTGTCCCATAAACAACAGCTTCTTGCCGGAATGTCCCATCATAAATGCGTAGCCTGCCATCAGGTTCTTGAACTTATCTCCCTCTAAACCAGGCATCTTATTGAGCATTGAACATTTCAGATGCACAACCTCATCGTGAGAAAGCACGAGAATGTACTTCTCACTCTCGTTATAACTCATCGCGAAAGTCATCTTGTGATGATTATCTTTGCGGAAATACGGATCCAGCTTCATATAATCTAAGAAATCATGCATCCAGCCCATATTCCACTTGTAGCTGAAGTTCAGACCATCCTCTTCTACCGCTCCGGTAACCTTCGGCCATGCGGTAGATTCCTCCGCAATCATCACCGTTCCAGGATTACGACCAAGGATCAGCGTATTAATATGCTTAAAGAACTCGATTGCTTCAAGATTCTTGTTGCCACCATAAATGTTCGGAACCCACTGACCGTTCTCCTTGCCATAATCAAGATAGAGCATAGAAGCAACCGCATCCACACGAAGTCCGTCAACATGATAATTTTCAACCCACATGAGTGCACTGCCGATCAGGAAATTCTTAACCTCATTCTTGCTGTAATCGAAGATCTTGGTTCCCCAATCCGGATGCTCTCCCTTGCGAGGATCTGCATATTCGTATGTCGGTGTTCCGTCAAAATCCACAAGTCCATGTGCATCCTTCGGGAAATGCGCCGGTACCCAGTCAAGAATGACACCAATCTTCTTCTTATGGCACTCATTGATCAGGTAAGCAAAATCCTCCGGCGTTCCGTAACGGGAGGTCGGCGCATAATAACCGGTTACCTGATAGCCCCACGATCCATCGAACGGATACTCCGAGATTCCCATCAATTCAATGTGTGTGTATCCCATCTCCTTGACATATGAAACCAATGATTTTGCCAGTTCACGATATGTGTAGAATCCATCATCGTCACGACCCGGGTGACGCATCCATGATCCCGGATGCACTTCATAGATTGCCATCGGCTGCTCATAGACCGTCTCCTTCGTCAAAGCGGCACGTGCCTTCATCCATGCATCATCCGTCCATTTGAATTTTGAAATATCCGTAACGATGGATGCAGTCTCAGGACGAAGCTGCGCATAATTTGCGTACGGATCAGCCTTGTAAAGACGATCTCCACTCTGTGTTACAATAATGAACTTGTACATACAGCCGACCTTAACGCCAGGCACGAACAGTTCATATACCCCCATCGTATCCGGATCCACGCGCTTCATCTCATGGGATGTCTCATCCCAGTTGTTGAACTCTCCAAATACATAAACCTGCTTTGCATGTGGCGCCCACACGTCGAAGCAAACGCCTTTTACCCCATTCATTGTCATAACATGGGCACCCATTTTACGGTAAATATCATAGTGTGTTGCCTGTCCAAACAGATAACAGTCCATCTCTGTAAAATTGCTCATATACTCTCCTCCACCTTCTATATACTATTCAAAATCCTTCTCTCTTAGTACAATTCGATCATCATCCGTATAGCGGCTCGCAGTCAGAATGCTGATTGCCTTCTTCAAACCACCATGAGCCTCACGGTCGATCGCCTCGTCCACAATCTCCTTTACCTCGGTCAGTGTTGTTGCCTGATCAAGTCTCTGGATATTGCTGATTCGATTATAGAGTGCAAGCACTGCCATATCATCAATCTTGTAACCAAGTTCTCTTGAATAGGATCTTGCAAACGTAACAAGCTCATCATTTGTAAAAATCGGTACGGAAATCTGCTCCGTAAACTTCTTTGCAAATCCCTCATCCAGCGATAACGCCTTCTTGATTCCCTTGGATGTATCCTCAATAATGATATAGACACCGCTTCGGTTCTGTTCCAAAAGAAGTGATAATGTAATCGCAGTCTGGCGTGTCAGTTCTCCGGCATTCTCGATGATCAGACATCCGCCTGCCACCTTCTTAAGCATCTGCGCAACATCCTTCTGATTCAACGCCTCCGCCTGAATCTTACCAATCTTGCCATCTAACTTTCCGGTCTCCTGCTGCAATACTTTGATTACACTTGTCGCAAGTGTTGTCTTACCACATCCATGACCACCAAGGATCATCAAGTTACCGGTAGAAGCAGTCGGATCATGTTTCAGATGGTGTGTCGCTCCGGTCAATGCCTGTCGCAGCTGACCTTCCATGCCTTTGACCGGCATAAAATAAGAAAAGATCGTCTTCTCAGCCTCAGTCAGTTCCAGCATTGCCTCAGCCTCTTCATGTTCCTCCTTCACCAGATTCACTGGTTCGGAAATCTTCGGCATACGAACCGTTCTGTCTTTCCACGCATCACGCTCCGCCTGACATTTTGCCTTAACATCTGCCGGCTTCACTTGCTTCTGCGGAATGTCGATCATCGGAACATCCTTGAGTCCATCAGACTCTTCCTCGATTTCTTCCTGCGCATCCTCAGCTTCTTTCTCCTGTACATCCTCTGGAACATATTCATCGGAGAAGTCTTCTACATTTGCGTCATACGGCTGTTCCTCCACCGGAATTTCTGTCTCGGGAAGTGGCATCTGCATGTCTGCTTCTTCCGGTGCATCCTCCGTCATATTCTCCTCAACCGGTGTCTCCTCCGCAAGAAATTCCTCGGCCTGAAGTTCTTCCTGCACAGCTTCATCCGCTAACGCTTCCTGTGTATATCCGCCATCTTCCATAAGCGATTCTCTATCAGGATAAGTCGGCTCAAATACCTGTCCCGGAGTCTCAGCATCTTCCGGTTTATCCTGCAGATATTCTTCCTCTAATAATTCTCTCGGTGTCACACCGGCATCCAGCTTCGGGATCACACCGGTCAGACGATCCATGATATTGCCTGCCTGCTGCAGCGCACGTGCCTTCGCGGATTCAAGCTTACGCTGATTCGCCTCTTCCAAAGCAGCTTCCGCTGCACGCTTCGTCTTCTCCCACTCCTCAAGGACTTCCTCGATCGTGATCTGTCCGGTAATCTGGCGCTCCACCTGCATCCGGTCGTCCGTCACCATACTCATCTGTCCGTCCGAATCCTCACCGAGCATCTCCTTGAAGTTAATCTTGAGCGAACCGTCAATCTCCTCATCCGTCTCAATGTGTGGTGCATCCTGTTCAACCGGAACACTCTCCTCCTGCGGAAGCTTGAGATACGGAATCTCCTCAACCATCTTATTGATGTTGTCCAATGTATCGGTAACGGTCTCCTTCTCCGTCGCATCGATAATCTGCTGCATTCCCTTTGCGATCTCTTCCTGAAGGTTCACCGTATTAAATTTCTCCGGATTAATATTGACCGGTGGGATTGCTACCGGCTCATGCGCATACTCTCCGGCGCGCTGCATCTCCTCCACATTGATGTGCGTCATGCCATCCTTTGAATCTCTTGCCTGGCGGAAAGAACGATACTTCTCTTCCTGCGTCTTGGTTAACGGCTGATACAGCATCTTCAACTCCAACGCACGCTCCACGTAAGGACCGTCACCGAACCAGAGAATCAACTCATCACAGGCATCGATACATTTGTCACTCATACCTGCTTTATGATATAAGTATGCAAGCTCATACGCCCATTCTTCTGTGTATTCCTGATCCTTAAGTTCCTCAAGAATCGGAATCAGTTCCGTATAAGGTGCTCCCTGTGCCTTCTTGATATCGTAGCGAAGCACGTATTTTAAACTATCATGTGGCGCAATCTGTACGAATTCCTCGTAATAATCCTGCGCCGCCTCGAAATCCGCCATCTTGACAGCCACTTCTGCCAGACGATAGATAATCATTCTTCCGATTGGAGACCGGTCATACGCCATCAGGAGTACGTCCCTACTGTCCTCATAACGCTCCGTCTTCTCGTAAATCTCGCCCGCTTTCACAAGCGCATTCACATTTTTGATCTTGTTCCAGTTAATAGTATCTGCAATATCCGCTGCATCTTCATATTTCTCTTCCGCATAGAGCGACTTCATCTGATCCAGCTTCAAATTATATTCATATTTATCCAACGATTGTCACCTCAGATTAGTTTACAAAAAGCCCAATTATTTAATTTTTAGTATACCATAGCCTACAAATAGTGTCAAAAAATATAGCACAAAATCAGACAAAAAAGCCGAAGCAGCCACACGATTTTGTGTAGTGCTCCGACTTCATTTTTCTATTATTTTTCTTCTTTCTTCTCGGCTTCTCCGGTACTCTTTGAATGCTTCTTTTTCTTGGATTTTGATGCCTCATAATGTACTAATGAGCCAGTCGACAGATCAACACTCTTCACATCAACATAAGCATCCGTTGCCTCCGGAAGCTGACGCTTCCTGATCGAATGATCGACCAGTCTCTGCACGATATAATAGATCATCGCAAAAACCGGTACTCCAAGCAGCATTCCAATGAATCCAAATAAGCCGCCTCCGATCACGATTGCAAACATAACCCAGAAAGATGACAATCCGGTCGAACTTCCAAGAATCTTCGGTCCGATGATATTGCCGTCCACCTGCTGCAAAATGATAATAAAAATCAGCAAATACAATGCATGCCATGGACTCTGGACAACAACCAGAAGTAACGATGGGATAGCTCCGATAAACGGACCAAATACAGGAATAATGTTGGTTACACCGACAATAACCGCAACAAGCACCGCATCCGGAATGTGCAGAATCGAACATCCGACATAACAGATGACACCGATGATTGCAGAATCAATGATCTTGCCGATGATAAATCCACCGAAAATCTCGTCTGCCTTGTGCATCGTCTCAATGATAATGTTACCCTGACGAGGCTTGAAGATCGCATAGATGGCCTTCTTGCTTTGTCCGATCAAACGCTCCTTGATCATAAGAACATATGCCGCAACAATGATTCCGATAACAAAATTCATGACGGCTTTCACAATGTTGATCACACCGGATGTAATCTGAAGCAGATACGTCTTGGCCTCCGGAAGCAGCGTCTTTGTTGCCCAATTCTCTACATAATCAACTAAATTGGTCAACATATCACCAATCTTATCGGTAACTTCAAACTCACCGAGTTTACCGCTTTGTACAAGCTTTATAAAATTCTGGACATTGCCCGGCAATGTATCCACAACTCCCACGATGCAGGAGATGACAGATGGTACGATTGCTGCAATCAACAGTACCAGAATGACAAGGAGAAACAGAATCGCTCCTGCAATACCCAGTCCTCTCGAAAGCTTCTTGGCTTTCTGATCTGTTTTCGTCTTATCCTTCAGCAGCTTATAAAATCTTGTCTCCAAAAATTCCATAATCGGATTAAGAAGATAGGCAAGCACAAGTCCGATAATAATCGACTGCGCAGCTGCTACAATCTTATTCCATCCATCTGCAAATCCTTTGTAACGAAGCAACATGAAGAAAAAGAGGATACAGCAGGCAAAGGTAAGAAATACCATCAGTCCGATCTTTGCTAAATAGACATTCTGTTCTCTACCTTTTTGCTTGCGCTCCGACAACTCCTGTTGCGTTGTGTTGTCTGTTGTCTCTTGCAATCCCATGTCCTCCTAGCCTCTGTAGTAGTTGATCAGGCAGCCCTTGAGAATAATATCCTTCTCGTCCGGAGTCAGTTCACCCATCTTGAGCGTGAACGGCTTCATCTGTCCGTCCTTGACAACATATGCTTCAAATTCGGTCTTGCCGGAAGCGATTGCTTCACGGATTCCCGGTACAAATAAGTAATCCAGATTCTGGAATGGAAGGTCTCCCTCATCAATAATGAACGGAATCATACCCCAGTTGATCAGGTTTGAACGATATCTCTTTGTTGCATATTCGTTCGCGATATTTGCCCAGCCGCCAAGTACTTTCTGGCAGGATGCAGCCTGTTCACGCGCAGATCCGTCACCCGGCTTTACTGCAAAAATCGTGCTTCCGAATCCGACATTGCCTTTTCCAACATTCTCAAATGCAGCTTCGATCGTCTGCATAACCGGCTTTAACTCTTCAACTGCCTCAAGCGGACAAGTTCCTGCTTCCACAGCCTTCTGTGCCTTCTGGATCTCCTTTGCACGTCCGACATACTCCGGATCCTTTCTGGAGAGTGCGAACTCTGCAAGACCAAGCGGGTTGGAACGATAAGAAGAAGTCTCACCGGATGGAATCAATTCATCCGTTGTTGTAACCGGATCATGAATCTCGGATACAACCTTCAGCACAAGGTTCTCAGGCAGTGCGCTCATTGCCGGCCAATCCTTGATATTCGGGCCAAACTGAATTTCAACGCTCGGGTCTGCAACACCCTTGCTGTCAAATACACGGTTCTCATAAATCGTCTTGTCGAAGAAGTACTTCGGCTTGCTGAAATTCACATCAATGTCTGCTGCCGATGTCAGGAATCCCTTGTTTGCAGCAGTTGCAGCGATCGAGCGCGCATCCATGAGCGCAACCGAAGAGATCTGTCCGTTCTGTACCTTAGATCCTTCACGGTTCGGGAAGTTACGTGTGGAATGACGGATCGAGAAAGCATTATTGGCCGGAGTATCACCCGCACCGAAGCACGGTCCGCAGAATGCAGTCTTCACAATCGCACCGGTAGCAAGAAGATTTGCCACAGCACCATTCTTCACAAGTTCCATATAAATCGGTGTCGATGCCGGATATACGCTCAAGGTGAACTCATCCGCTCCGATGGAGCATCCCTTTAAGATATCTGCTGCATCACAGATATTCTCAAATCCACCGCCGGCACAACCTGCGATAATTCCCTGATCTACATAGAGACGGCCATTCTTAACCTTACTCTTGAGATCAAGCTTCACTTTTCCGTCAAAGCTTACCTCTGCACGCTTCTCGCAATCATCAAGAATATCCATAAGGTTTGCGTTTAACTCGTCGATCGTATAAGTATTGCTTGGGTGGAAAGGCATAGCGATCATTGGCTTGATCGTGCTTAAATCAATCTCGATAAAGCTATCGTAATAAGCAACCTCACCTGGATTCAATTCCTTGTAATCCTCTTCTCTTCCATGGATCTCGTAGAATTCCTTCACCTTATCATCGGTTCTCCAGATGGATGACAGACAGGTTGTCTCGGTTGTCATTACATCCACACCGATACGATAGTCAACGCTTAAGTTTGCAACGCCCGGTCCTACGAACTCCATTACTTTATTCTTAACAAATCCGTTGCCGAACACTTCTCCGATGATCGCCAAAGCGATATCCTGCGGACCAACGCCCTTCATCGGCTCGCCGGTCAGATAGATTCCGACAACGCCCGGCATATCGATGTCATAAGTCTTGCTTAAAAGCTGCTTAACCAGCTCCGGTCCACCTTCGCCGACAGCCATCGTTCCGAGTGCACCGTAACGGGTATGGGAATCGGATCCGAGGATCATCTTGCCGCCGCCGGCAAGCATTTCGCGGGCAAACTGGTGAATAACTGCCTGATGAGGTGGAACATAGATTCCGCCGTACTTCTTGGCACAGGTCAGTCCAAACATGTGGTCATCTTCGTTGATTGTTCCGCCGACCGCACAAAGACTGTTATGACAGTTTGTGAGAACGTATGGAATCGGGAATTTCTCAAGTCCTGACGCACGGGCAGTCTGGATAATTCCAACGAATGTGATATCATGTGAAGTCAGCTTATCAAATTTGATCTGCAGCTTATCCATATTACCGGAAGTATTGTGATCCTGCAGGATTCCGTAAGCGATTGTTTCTTTCTTAGCATCCTCTGGCGTAACCTGCTTTCCGGTCTTGCCTGCCACTTCCGCAGCAGCCTCCGGTCCGTTGATGACAACATCTTTGCCATGGATCAGATACGCGCCGTTCTCATAAAGTTTCATTTTCTTTCCTCCTTGTGCCATTGAACACCAGCCGCAACAATTTAACTGACTGACGCATTACTATCTCAAATTATATCTATAACTATATCGTAAATCAAGCGATTAGCAACGATTTTAACACTTTCCTGCTAGCGAGCCATCCAGCCGCATCCGGTTTCTATGCTTAGACCGTCTTAACAATCGGGAATGTGATTGTTGCAACAAACAGATCTCCATCCACCGTGATATCAAACTCACCGCCCATCAGATTCGTCAGATTCTTCGCGATCGACAGACCCAGTCCGCTTCCCTCCGTTGTGCGGGATTCCTCACCCCGGACAAAGCGTGCGGTCAGATCCTTACCACCCTCTTCCTGCGCGACCAAAGGTGTCTTTGATACATTCTTGATCGTAAAGATGGCATGATCCTTATCCACATCCAGCTCCACATACACTCTTGTATTCTCAAGCGCATATTTTGCCGCATTCGTATATAAATTTTCAATCGCACGATACAACTGGCGTCCATCCGCCTTGATCATGACCGAATTATGCGGAAGCTTCGTGACGATCGTCAGATCTCTTGCCTCAAAGCGTTCATTGAACTCTCCACCGGTCTGGTAAAGCAACTCGACCAGATCGATCGTCTGAATATCCAGCTTGATATTGCCGGAACTGATCTTCGATGCCTCAACCAGATCTTCCGTCAGCTGCTTCAGTCTCTGTGACTTCTCATCAAGAATACGGATGTAATGGCGCGCATTCTCATTCTCCAGATTTTCGCGTTTTAACAGATCCACGTAATTGACGATCGATGTAAGCGGCGTCTTGATGTCGTGTGACACATTGGTAATGAGATCCGCCTTCATACGCTCGTTGCGGATGCGGTCCATGATCGCGTCACTTAATCCCGCACGAATGTTGTTGACGGCTCCTGCCAGTTCCCGCTCCTGTCCGTGAAATTCTTCCACATTCAGCTTCGTATCGAGCGCTCCCGATGCAATTGCCTCAATCGCTTCCTGGATTTCAAATCTCTCCAGCGCCTTGCGCGTGCAGAGTCTCGGATTCTTTCCACTCGTAATCACTCTTCTTAGGAAGCATATGAAAATATAGATAAGGCTGTGTGTAAAAAGCGTATTATCCTTGGCACGTCTTACAATGCTTAGATAAATAATGAGGAACACGACATCCATAATATATGCAAGCGTTCCCGCTGCCACCAGAAGTCCCGCAAATTCGAACTGCATATTTCTGATATCCTTGCACAGATAGAGCATGGCATAGATAAATACAATGAAGATCACAAGTTCCACATCCGTATAGATCTTGTCCACGCCACCAAGATAGATATGCTGATCGTCCGCCGAACGACGTCCCGTAATTCCGGTCAGGAATGCAAGCATGACAAAACTTCCCACCAGCCCAAATATCGTGAGCGTGCTAAGAAGTCCCAGTCCATTGTAATGCATTCTCATATTGTAACCGATTCCGTACAGACCGCAGACCATCAGCACCAGACAAAGCTGGTGTATAACAACGGCTGCGCCTTTGATTCCGTTTGAGTATTCTTTCATCCGATGCTAAGCCCCCGCTTCGATCTTGTAGCCAACACCCCAGACAACTTTGAGGTAGCGCGGCTCCTTCGGGTTGATCTCAATTTTCTCACGGATATGACGAATATGTACTGCAACCGTATTGTCCGCTCCGATTGCTTCCTCATTCCAGATTTCCTCGTAGATCTGGCTGATCGAATAGACCTTGCCTTTGTTCTTCATAAGAAGTAACAGAATATTGTACTCGATCGGTGTCAGCTTGACTTCTTCTCCGTCCACCGTAACTTTCTTGAGATCATCATTGATCACCAGTCCGCCGGCTTCATACGTCGTCTCTCCCTGTACGCTGCTGGAAAGCGTTGTATAACGACGAAGCTGCGACTTCACGCGGGCAACCAGTTCAAGCGGGTTAAAGGGCTTCGTCACATAATCATCCGCACCTACATTAAGTCCTAAAATCTTGTCCGCATCCTCCGTCTTCGCGGAAAGAATAATGATCGGAATGCTGCTCGTCTTGCGCACCTGGAACGTTGCGCGGATTCCATCGAGCTTCGGCATCATAACATCGATCACCATGAGATCGATCTTCTTATTATGAAGAATCTCTAACGCCTGCTCACCGTCATACGCCTTTTCCACCTTGTATCCTTCCTGAAGAAGGTAGATCTCAATCGCGTCTACTATTTCTTTATCATCATCACATACCAGAATCGTCATGCTGGTGTCCTCCTATCAGGTTCTTAAAAACCTTCTGTAATCCCTCGGATTTGTCCTTTGCCTTATTGTCCTGCTTATCCTTACCGTCTTTGCCCTCTTTCCACTGGAAATAGTCGGCATCTAAATTCACGCGGATCTCCGCTTCAAGCTGCTTTAATTCCTCGTCATCCTCTTCCTGCTTCGGTGCTTCCTCCGCAGCAACTTCTTTCTCGGTCTCATCGACTACCGACATGCCAAGCTTATCGAGATAATCCTGATTGACCTTGATCTCCGTCTGACGGTTTGCATAGATCGATTTCTCCTGCTTGAACTCCGGCTTTCCTTCGTTCTTCTCCTTCTCGATCTCCTTATTGCGTTCCTCAATCAAATGCAGATACTTCTCGGTATCAACCAGATCCTGCAGCTGACTTTTCAGTTCCGACTGATTCTCCCGGATGTACTGCTGCTCCTTTTTCATCTGCTCATCTACGTCCGCATAGATCTTCTGCACATCCGTCTGTGCCTCGGTCACGATATCACGCATACGGTTTAACGCCTCATCCATATACATAACGGATGCGGCATAAATGTCCTCCGCCTTACGGCTTGCATCCCATATGATCTGGTCTCCCTGCTTGCGAAACTCGCGCTCCGCCTTATCACGGCTTCGCTTCGTCAGCTCATACTCATCCATGATCGCATAAATGCATGTGTTTAAATCACTGAGCAGGTCAAGTACCTGCTGCTTATCCACAATAACTTTGCTCGGTTCTTTCGGATATGGTTCACTCTTCGAAAGCAGAACATGAAGACTGCGCAATACTTTCTCGGTATTATCCTGTGCTCCCATTTTGTGCTCCTTCTATATCTTCTATTTGTTTATACGCTGATTCTCGCCATCAATTGTTCCGGGTAACAATGCATTGCAACAACATTGCTGCCTCACAATTTCAGTCCTTTCATATGATACAAACGTCAAAATGACCTTTGTATCATATTATATCGAATGAACCTTTGATATGCAATATTTGCGGGAATTCCTTAATGCTTAATTCATAATTACAATCATATAAAAAGCCTAAAGAGTCTCATTTGACCCTTCAGGCTTTCTGGATAATAGTTTCCTAACTTGCAGGTACTAATTTATTTCCTTTAGTTTATCTAGGATTCTCGTTGACACCTCCACATAATAGTTGGCGTCCGCTTCTGACATATTCTCTGCATCCACGTTGTATAGTTTGTCCATGTAATCCGTATATTTCGTGAGATAGTCGGAATAATCATCCATCATCGACAATACATCATCTGAATTATTATATTTCTTCATGAACTCCACATACGCATCGAAAAACGCCTCATAAGAATCCATCATTTTCTTAAAATCCGGATCCACCTGATCGCTTGCAGTATCATTAGCCTCAGATGCTTCGACCTCTTTCTTCGGTATCGTTTCTTCGCTTACTTGTGTTTTTTCTGCATCATTCTGTTTTTTCACAGAAGCGTTTTTCGTTCCATCGACGCCATTTAATGGTATCGTAATCTCCTTTTCTTCCGTTATCAACATACCATCACTGTTCTCGACTCCAATCGTCATGCTGATGCTTTCGATAGTGTCGATGCCATTTTCAGTCCACTCTTCTGCATCCAGAATGTCATCCAATCCGATGTTCACGATTGCTGTATTTCCAGCCGTTATCGTATCATACGACCAGTCCGAATCATAGATTTCAATGTCATTCGCTTTAATGTTCGATGTCTGCACATATACGGTCTTGTCTGTCTCATTTCTGACTTCTAGGAGAAGTGAACGCTCATCGCTGGAATTGACTGCAAATGCCTCTGATACAAGGCGTATTCCATTGGAAGAATACAGCTCGTCATCCGCAAAATAAGGGACTTTCAGATCATAATTCTGCAGCAGGATCTTGTTTGTGATCGCCTTATGGTAGCGCTCGCTGCCTGCCTCGTAATCATAGCTGTCTGCTGCGCTTGTTTTCAGCTGCAATACTCCGGTATCAGTGCTGTTAAAGTCGTCATCCGTCATTGAGAAACCGATCTGGATATCCGCGATCTCTGTGATTCCATACAGCATAAGTGTGTTGTAGTCAAATGACATCTCCTCTGTGGTAGAACCTTTTGACTCAACATCACAATTGACATATCCATCACTGATCATGAATCCGTTGATCGCATTTTGCGCACAGGATACCGATTCCGACACGAAGGATAACTTCTTATCGCTATTGTTCTCGATCGTCACTTCCAGATTTGCGGAATAATTTCCATAATTCAGGTCAGTCGCGGTAATTTTGACATCATTTTCATCGTACAAAACGGTCTCCTCGATCATTGCATCCTTGACAAATTCCTCGACGGTCTCCTCGCTTGCATCGTCCCATCCCGCGCCGGTATCTGCGATTTCGGTTCCGATCTCTGCTTTCTTATTCTCCTTTCCGCATCCTGCCATCGCTACCATTAAAGTGATTGCCACTCCAAGCATGATCATTCTTGTTTTCATAGTTTCTAATCCTCCTCTTTTCTTGTCATTCTCATTTTCTTTAATGCCGAGATACATTCCACATAGGTTCTCTCTTCGGCGCTCTTCTCTGACGGAACCGGCAGCATTCCATGTTCCTGCACATACGTCATAAATTCCATCTGCCCATTCAGGCTGGCAACCTGCTGCTCGATGTCGCGGATTTTTTCATCCAGAAATCTGGTCTTCTCTCTTTCCGAGATGTTGAGCAGATGCTTGATTTCCTTGAGATCAAGCCCCATCTCCCGATACACAAGAATCTGCCATAGGCACTCCAGCGTGCTGTCATCATACAGTCGATAATTGTCTTTCGACCGTTTTGCGGGCAGCAGTCCTTCGTCGTCATAGAACTGCAACGTTCGTTTGCTCACTCCTGCCAACCGGCTCACTTCGTTTACTTTTTTCATAAAGGCCTTTACCTTTCCCCGTACACGTAAGCATAAACTATCACGCATGCGTGACTGCAATACTTATTTCCAGATTTGCTTGTTATTGGTTTCATAACAGCAAATGAAAATTACGCGGATCGATTGGCATAAAAAAACCAGGTAGAGGAAAGCCTCTACCTGGCATTTATTCGTATGACAATTATGCTTATTTTTACAGCAACACCCCTGCTGCACTTCTCAGTTCTGCGGTCGCGCGGGCAAGCTCCGTAGCCTGCTCCTCTGTGACATTGCCCGGCTTGGTGCGGCTGACCAGTTTCTTCACATATGAGAGACTGCTCTTAATCGCGTGGCGGGTAGAACTGTCAAGTTCCTTCTTTCTCGCCTTATATGCGGTCTCGACCTGACGGATCAGCTTGTCCGCCTCGGCGCGGCTGTCGATGAACGCCTTGCGCTGTCCGTCGGTTGCCTCGTACTCTGCGGCCTCGCGGATTGCGCGCTCGATGTCTGCATCCGAGAGGTTCGAACTTGCGGTGATCGTGATTTCCTGATGCTTTCCGGTTCCGAGATCCTTTGCAGAGACCTGCACAATTCCGTTTGCATCAATGTCGAAGGTGACCTCTATCTGCGGAACGCCCGCTGGAGCGGCTTTGATACCGCGAAGCTGGAAGCGTCCAAGCAGCTTGTTGTCCTTCGCAAACTGCCGCTCACCCTGCAATACCTTGATATCCACAGAGGTCTGAAAATTGCCGGCAGTTGTGAACACCTGTGAGTATCTCGTCGGGATGGTTGTGTTGCGGTCGATGATCTTCGTTGCAACTCCACCGACGGTCTCAATCGACAGGGACAACGGCGTTACATCCATAAGTATGATCTCTGCTGCCTGCGATCCGGCAACCAACGCACCACCAAGCTTTCCACCCTGTACGGCTGCGCCCAAAGCGACACACTCATCCGGGTTGAGATTTCTTGACGGTTCCTTTCCGGTCAGACGCGTAACTTCGTCATATACTGCCGGAATTCGCGTTGATCCACCGACAAGAAGCACCATTCCAAGATCAGATGCTGCAATTCCCGCATCCGAAAGCGCCTGCTGCACCGGTCCGCTCGTGCGCTCCACAAGATCCTTTGTCAGTTCATTGAACTTAGCACGCGTCAATGTCATTTCCATATGTTTCGGCTCGCCTTTTACCGTTGTAATAAATGGAAGGTTGATGCTCGTTGTAGAAGAGGAGGAGAGAACTTTCTTTGCTTTCTCGGCTTCCTCGCGGACACGCTGCATCGCAGTCGCATCCTTGCGCAGGTCAATGCGTTCCGTGCGAAGGAATTCCATTACAAGATAATCGGTGATACGTGCATCGAAATCATCGCCTCCGAGATGATTATCTCCGGCTGTGGCAAGTACTTCAATCAGATTATCCCCGATTTCAATGATCGAAACATCAAATGTACCACCACCTAGATCGTAGACCAGGATCTTCTGTGGCTGCCCGTGATCCAGTCCGTATGCAAGCGCTGCGGAAGTCGGCTCATTGATGATACGAAGAACATTGAGGCCCGCGATACGACCGGCATCCTTTGTCGCCTGACGCTGCGCATCATTAAAATATGCCGGAACCGTGATAACTGCATCGGTCACGGTTTCTCCAAGATACGCTTCCGCATCTTTTTTAAGCTTGCGCAGAATCATCGATGAAATCTCCTGCGGTGTGTACTGTTTTCCATCAATTTTCGCCCGAAAATTAGTACCCATCTCTCTTTTTATTGAAAAAAAGGTCCGATCGACATTGACCGCAGCCTGACGCCTGGCGGTATCTCCAACCAGCCGCTCTCCGTCTTTTGAGAATGCGACTACGGATGGTGTCGTTCGTGACCCTTCTGCATTTGTTATAACAACCGGCTGGTCGTTCTCCAATACTGCGACGCAGCTGTTCGTTGTTCCAAGATCTATTCCGATTACTTTACCCATGGAATGTCCCCCACTTTCTTTAGACTCTATATAACTGTAAGTCGCAAAGCAGAAAGCGTCAAGGCATTCGACTCTTATTTCAGAGAATGTTTATAAACAGTTTATATTATTGCGAAAACTTTCCTAATATATGCTCAATTTGCTCTGCCAATTCATAAACTCCTGCTCTGTCCATGGCAATAACACCCTGAGGACTCGAAGTATCTTGCATATTATCCAGAATATATTCCACATCTTTTTCTGCCTGTTCCTCATGATCCTTATATTCTGCCGGCAGAACCATGCCATATTCCTCGAATAATTCAAGACAATCTGCTCCACTCATTTCTTTCAATTCATTTAAAGCAGGAAATGACTGCTTTTGTTTTTGACAACCGACAAAAAATACAGATGATATTACTATGCTAAACCCTACAGCTATGCATACAATGATTTTTCTCATTGAGAATCCCTCCTCCATATGTAGATACTTGCTATTGTTTTCCATCTTAGTAACCATAAATATCATAGATTTCATCGGTATACACACCCGGTTCCTTGTACACGATCAGCGGCTTTTCAACCGTAATCCGTGACTTACCGCCACGCAGACCCTCGATCAAAACCATATTGGGTTCCTTATCCACAAACGGATACACGAGCTGCATCCGCTTCGGCTCAATGCGATATTCGATCATCTTGCTGAAGATCTCCGCCAACCGGAACGGCCTGTGTACCATATAGAAACGTCCGCTCGGTTTCAGCATCTTGGCACTCTCACGCAGGATGTCATCCAGATCACACAGAATCTCGTGCCGCGCGATCGCCTTGGCATCCTGATCATTCTTGATGCCATGCTGCCCGATCATATAAGGTGGGTTGGTGGTAATAACATCAAAAGAAGATGCTCCGAAACGCTGCGAAGCATCTTTGATATCGCCGACTACGATGTCGATCTTGTCCTGCAGATCATTGTAGGCTACACTGCGTGACGCCATATCCGCACTCTCCGGTTGGATTTCAAGTCCCGTGAAATGCTCTCCATCCGTCTTCGCCTCCAGCAGAATCGGGATGATTCCCGTTCCGGTGCCCAGGTCAAGCACTTTTTCACCCGGCTTCACACGCGCAAACCCGGACAGGAGCACTGCATCCATACCGAAGCAGAAACGTCCCTTGTCCTGTATGATCTTGTATCCGTTTCTATGAAGTTCGTCCAGTCTTTCATTTTCATGTAATGTTACTTCCATCAAAATATCCTATTCCTGACGGTTACGGTTGTCCCGATTCTGTCCATCGCGGTTCTGGTTGTTACGCTTATCGTAATTTCTGCGGCCTTTGTTTCCACGCCGGTTACGATTCTCACCATCCTGACCCTGGCGATCGTTTTGACGGTCCTGCTTTCTGTCAGAGTAATTCTTATCGGAACCGGTCTTTTCGGATGTGTTATCCCCTGCGTCCTCCAGACCTTCGAGTTCTTTTAACTCTTCCTCTGTCACACGCACATCTTTTCTTCTTCTCGGTGTAAACTTCAGATCGTCAACCGAATACTCCTGTAATTCCTTCTCTTCACCATTGTCGACAACGACTTTGACAATCTGGCGCAGTACGCTGACACTCTGCACCTCGCCGCGCATTCCGGTTGGCGTTGTGACATAATCGCCGACCGATGGGAGACGGCTGTTCAGATATTCGTAGGTATCCTGTTCATTCTTGAGGCAGCACATCAGTCTTCCGCAGACACCGGAAATCTTTGTCGGATTCAGAGAAAGGTTCTGTTCCTTCGCCATCTTGATCGATACCGGAACAAAATCTGTCAGATAAGACTTACAGCAAAGCTCTCTTCCGCAGATTCCAATTCCGCCGAGCATCTTTGTCTCATCACGGACACCGATCTGGCGCAGCTCGATTCTGGTACGGAATACCGAAGCCAGATCCTTAACCAGTTCACGGAAATCGATTCGTCCGTCTGCCGTAAAATAGAACAGAAGCTTGTTATTATCAAACGTATACTCCGCCGCAACAAGCTTCATCTCAAGCCCATGCTTCGCAATCTTCTCTTTGCAGATCTTGAATGCTTCCACCTGCTTTTCTTTGTTGCGCTCCATCACTTTCTCATCCTCATCCGTCGCAATGCGGATGACCGGTTTCAGTGGCTGAACAACCTGATCGTCCTCCACTTCCTTCGGTGCGATCAGGACCGTTCCCATCTCAACACCGCGCGCAGTCTCTACAATTACATGCATCGGGACTTCCAGATCGTAATCGAGTGGATCAAAATAATAGATCTTGCCCGCGCGCTGAAAACGTATTCCTACAACTTTTGTCATTTTAATTCTCCTTAATGGTCAATAAGAGCAATTCGATTACCAGATCGAAATTGACGTTCGCATTCAGGCGGACCTTCGCGGTCTCCAGCGCCTGAAGGATCGTCTCGATTCCCTGATACGATCTCTTAGCTGCCTGTTTTTTTATGTCATAGACCTCATCCTTGAAGATCAGGCCGTTTACATCGTTCGTTGCCTTCATATACAGCACATCCCTAAACCAGATGGTCATGAGATCAAAATAGTCATTCACCACCAGTTTATACTCGCTGATCTGCTTGACGGCTGCCGTCATCTCATAGACATCAATCTCATCGAGACGTTTCATCAGCTGCAGCACGGAAGCCTTCAGTTCCCCGAAATCCTCCGAAGACGCGAGCTGGATCGCTTTGCCCACATTTCCCTGCGAAAAAGCGGCACACACATCCGCCTGATAATCCGGAATCTTATACTGCTTCATCAGATAATCCCGGATGACCTCTTCCTTGACGGTCTTCATATTTAAAGTAATGCATCTTGACAGGATCGTCTGCAGAAAACTGTCTGCATTCGTTGTCAAAAGCAGGATAACCGCATACGCCGGTGGCTCCTCGATGGTCTTGAGCAAAGCATTCTGCGCCTGCTGGTTCATCTTCTGCGCCTCATCCACAATGTAGACTTTGTAACGGCTGCTGTACGGCTTAATATCAATATCATTGTTAATCTGTGTCCGGATGTCATCCACGCCGATCGTATTCGGCTTTTCATGTGAGACATAAATGATGTCCGGCTGATTGTGATCCATCGCCTGTCTGCATGACCGGCAATTTAAACATGGCCGTTCCCCCTCGCCTTCACACTGCAAAGCCATCGCAAATGCTTCCGCGATCATCATCTTACCGGACTTCTCCGGTCCGTTTAAGATATATGCGTGGGATACCTTGCCGAGGGCAATCGCATTCTGCAAGTGCTCGATGATCTGTTCATTTCCTACGATATCTTTAAAACCTGCCATAGCTGTCCCTCCTATCTTAATGCTATATCTGAATATCTTGTAACGATCCAAAAGCGAATTCGCTGCATGAATCGTTATCTTTTACGTGAGAATATCAAGGAGCAGTCCCTTGATCTCTCCGATTTTTGCCAGAATTTTAAGGTGATCCTTCTCGTCTTCCACCAGCTCACTTGCCAGTTCATCGAGATTCTGATCGACCAGACGGATAATTCCGTACACACGATGTCGGCCTCTCCGGTCGAGGAAATTCTCTCGCGAAAACTTGTGCGAACGGTATACCACCTCATTGAGAAAATCCTTAACGAGCCCGCGATACTTCTTCATATCACGGATATCCATATGACGCGCGATCAGTTCGCCCTGCGTCGTGATATCAGAAAGCAGCGCATCGACCTTCGCCTGCAGATCCGCATCCGTGATCGCGCTTGCCAGTGTGAACTTAAACGATCCGTCACCTTCAACTGTCTTTGCCGCCTCCGGCACCTGACCAATCTGACTGATGTCATTGACTTTTATATCCATAGCATTTCCTCACCCTGCCGCGATCTCATCCGCAATATACGCGGTCACTTCCTGCACCGTCTGGACAAAATCATTGTTTTGAAAGCGACGCACGACTCCTGCTTCCAACAGCTTCTCGTCACAAAAATCGGCACTGTCTGCCAGAAATCTCCGGCACATCTCCTCGTACTTCGGAACATCCTGCTTCTGCTCTCTTGCGATCGCACGCATCAGGCGTTCCCCATCTTCCACTTCAATATAGATCGGCACAACACGGTCTGCTCCAAAGTACTCCCGAATCTTCGTATATCCTTCCAGCGTCACAATGTACAGATAATTGTTCTTGCTTAAATCGATCCTCTCATCGTCAACTGTAAAATACTTCCACACACCATACACCGTATTGTAGGCACGAAGTTCCATGATGCGCCCCGCGTCCTGCAGCCGCTGCACCGTATCTTCTGTACAGAAATGATACTCGCGTCCATCCTGTTCGCCATCCCGGATTGGTCTGGTCGTATAGGGAATGATCGGCTTTAATCCGAGCGCGCCTTTTTCCATGATTTCATGATAAATACTGTCCTTGCCCGAGGAACTCTTCCCCATGACACAGTAGATCTTGCCCATAAGTTTCTCCTATCAGTTCATTATAGTATATGAAAGATATAAGTGTCAAAAATTATTTACCACATGAACATGCCCTGCCTGCGGCAATCCTTCCACATCCAATTCCATTTTCTGGCATGTCTCAATGACCGTGAGCGTCTGCTGATCCAGTACCTCGCCCGGCACGATCACCGGAATTCCCGGCGGATACAAATAAATGTAGTCTGCACAGATCCTGTCTTCCGCTTCGGAAAAAGCGACACTTGTACTCTCTCCATCCTGCACCTCATCGATCTCCATCGCCTTCTTCGGCTGCCGATAAATTTTCTCGGGCGAAAACATTTCTCTCTGATCTGTGACGGTCAACGTCGCATCGATCTCCAATAACGCATCCGCCAGACGCTCCAGTCCTTCTTCGGTGTCCACGAACGAAGTCATCGCCAACACATAATTTCCACTCGACATCTCCATCTGCAATCCATATTGTTTAAGAAGCTTCTCCTGCAACGCTTTACCGGAGATTGCCCCATTGGTCACAAGCAGAAGCTTTCCAATATCGTACGCATAAGCTTCTTCTCCTGCAAAATCAGCGCGATCCGGAACACTAAGAATCGTAAGACTTCTCATTTTCTTCCGAAATGCCTGCAGCCGCCTTACGTACTCCTTCATCCGCACGCCCTTTGCCTCATCCGCAATCCGCATGCTTTCCTCAATCCCCGCCATCAGCACATAGGAAGGGGAACTCGTCTCATAAATTCCAAGAAACTTCTCCACTTTTGCCACATCAATCCGATCCGAACACAGATGGAGTAGCGCCGTCTGCGTCGGTGCAGGAAGCGTCTTGTGCACACTCATGATGACCGCATCCGCCCCAAGAACGGTCGCATTGTCCGGGAATGCCTCATCCAGTCCAAAATGCGCGCCATGCGCCTCGTCCACAATCAGTGGAATTCCGTGCGCATGTGCCAGATCCGCAATCGCCCGAACATCCGACACAAGTCCGTCATATGTTGGCGAAGTGATCACAATTGCCTGAATATCCGGCTTTTCAACAAGCTTCCTCTCCACATCTGCTGCCTGGATCTGTCCCTGGATTCCGTAATGTGTCGCAACCGGATACACATACTCTGCCTTGAGTCCACGCAGATAGATGGCGTTGTAGACGGCCTTGTGACAGTTGCGCGCCACCAGAACCCTGCCGCCTTTCGTTGTCGCGGCACTGATTGCTGCGAGGATGCCACACGTACTTCCGTTCACGAGATAATATGCCTTCCATGACTGATACATCTGTGCTGCATACTGCTGCGCCTCAAGAAGAAGCCCCTTGGCATGATGCAGATTGTCAAATTCCTCGATTTCTGTGATATCGAGTTCATACGGGAAAAAGCCGCTCAACTGCCGCTTGTGCCCCGGCATATGAAACGGGTACACATCCGATTGCGCAAGCGCCTTCAATTTTTGTTCTATCATAATTTCTCCATATTAAAACACGCCACATATTATGATTAACATGGATATTCCTAGCCCAGAAATCTTCTAAGCTCCGGCATCCAGTCGTCAAAAAAGATCTCATTATTACAGAGACTCCGCCAGATTGGCGCTAGAAACGCCAATACAAGATGCAACACATCGGTCCACGCCACGGTTTCGCCCCCATGACCTCGCACATATTTCTCCCAGCGTTTTCTCATATATGCATATGACTCATATTCAGCAAGCTGCGTAAGCCTGAACTCCTTGCTCACCTGCGGACATGCTTCACTGAGTCCACTCAATTCTTCCAGCACATACCGTCCACTGAGTGAATCGTGCAGCAGTGTCTGATACACACGGTCATAACATCCCATATCACCGATCAGTTCCAGTTTATTTACAATTTCAAACAAATCCCGGCTCAGCAGATTCTCCGGTGCATACACAAGATACGACAAATGCCGGTTCTCGATGACTGGCAGGTGGATTTCTTTCTGTTCCGGCCGCTGGTTCTCTGCCTGAACGCTTCGGATCACGATACAAAGCGGCACCTGCATCTGCCTATAGGTCCCCGTCAAATGAAGATAAAAACTTTCCTCTTTCTCCGTCACATCTCCGCTCCAGCTGATCTGCTGCGCATTGTCTCCGCCCAGAAGTTCGAGCATCATATGCTTGCACAAAGCGACGGACAGCTTCTGTCCGGGACACAGTTTCTCCGGCGCGATCCGCCTTGCCGCAGGCTGATAGAGAAAACCAATCTGTTTCTCCGACCGGTTCCTGTATGCTTCCGTCCCCAACACATTCTTACTCGTAAGCCACAGATACTCTCTATAATCCGATCCGAAAATGCGAAGCATCACATCTTCGATCATGTATCCATAGAGCGCATCCGCAAAGGAAAGCTGCAGTTTCTCGCCCTGCTTCTTCAGTTCCGGAGCCTCACACACGCCGACTTTCATAGCCACACTCCGATCATGCTCTGCACCTTGCCGACTACTTTACGCGCACGGGCATATGCCATCAACGCAGAAATATCCTTCTGCGAATCGCGAATGTACGACTGCAACGCTTCCTTAAAGACCTCGCGCTCCAACTTACTCTCATACTTGAGACAGTCACAGATCACACGATCCCTGTCATAAATCTGAAACTGCTGCCCGCTGATCATAATCTCCGTCGATCCGAGTTCCAACGCATCCGGCTCCGTATAGTAAGGAATGATCTTCGGATAATCCATCTTAAAACGGGACTTCGACGTATTCTTGTCTACCGCCAGATGCCAGCCGTACGGTTTCTGTGAAATGTAGCCATACGCATAGAGTGCACTCTCCATACAAAGTCTGGCGTCGCCAAAAAGCCTGGCAACCAGTTCCTCCTCTGTAAACCGGTCAATCCGGTCCGTATAATATCCATTCTTGATGCGCACCAGATCCCCACTCTGCACAAAATCCAGAATTCTCCGGTAATCGATCCCGAGCTCCGTGAACTGCTCCTTCTTCACAATTCCCCCCTGCTCCTCGATCAATTGTGTAATCTGTTCCAACGCCTGCTGCGCCGCTTTTGTCCGATTGTTCATTGTTCTTACTTTCCGCTCCATAAAAAATATAGTGGTAATTTATTTCCTATTTTACGCCTCTTTTTGCCATGCGTCAACAAACGTTTACACAATACCTGATGTCTTTTTCCGATTGATTCTTTGATCTATTTGTCTTATAATAGATATTAGGACATCACATTTTGTCTTTCTTGTCGTTTATGCAGAAAGGAGCAATCATGAACGAATCACCGACACTTCGCAAGAATCCATCCCGAGAAACCTGTGAGGGAATCATCAAACGAATCCTGATCACAGAAGTATTAGAGCATGGAAGAAACAAACACTTTAAGGGTGCCTCTGATTTTATGAATTACTTTGAATCGCTTTACCCGGCATCCGACGCCTTAACCAAACAAGTGCAGCGTGCGATCAAAGCGATGGATATGCCCAAGGACGAACACGGCTTTCTGATCGTCAATAAGACAACGGACCAGTTTGAACAGGAAAAAGAACTGACGAATCTCTTCCGGCAGGCCGATGTCACAATCAATCCGATGGAACAGATTGCGACCATCTTTTTATCTGCTGCCCCGTATGCACGGACGCATATCATCCATCTGCTGGAGACTTCGGAACTCTTTCGCGATAAATATCTTACCATTGTCGAGACTTCAAACGGACTGCTGATCTACACGGAAGATAAGAATCGTCTACTTGGAATTTTAAATAGTCTGACAATTTAATGTTGATTTCTCAATGTCGATTCAAAATAAAAACGACAGAATATACGTCATATTCTGTCGTTTTCTTTATTTTTTGTCGCAAATATTGTCGATTATATCTTTATTTAAACAATCGGTCTCTCTTTCGGTAACGTTTCTTGCGATTGTTTACTTTAAAGCGCGCTTTCTCCATTCTGCGCATCTCATGCTTATGGCGAATCAGGTAAAAATTGTCATATACCCGTTTCACAAGGAAAATGATAAGAACAAAAAACGCGCATCCTAAGATTCCAAGAACGATATAAACCGGACGGATCCAGATGACGTTCTCTTCCTTCTTCGTATTGTCCTGTTTCCGGTCAAAGTAATTTTCCTCTACCTTCGCGCCTGTTGTCTCAATGGACGCTCCGCCTACCACGCGTCCCGCGTAGGTATATGTGAGCTTTGCGACCGTTCCGCCACGGTTTTCTTTGTCTTCCTCAAACTTTGCATCCTCGAACTTTGCCGCCTTCGGCATGATAATGTATGCATCCTTGTCCAATCGGACAAACACATCATTATTGTTCAGCAATCCGCGATTGCGTTCTTTATCATCCGCGATGCTTTTTTCATTTTCCGATATGTTGAGTGCCTGAAAATTCTCGAAGCAATAATCCATCAACTTGCGTGTATCGGTGTAATGATCCGGCGAATTCGCATTCAGCACAACACACACCAGTGTAATTCCGTCCTTCTCCGCGAACGATACCAACGTGCTTCCCGCCACTTTCGTGAAGCCGGTCTTGCCGCCAGTACAATAATCATACAGATGTGAGTAATCTCCCTGCCACGGATAGATCATCTTGTGATGGTTGTGACAGTAATACGGATCATCATGCTTGTTGGTCACCGGAATCGTATAGCTCGGCGCACCAGTGATAATCCGGAATGTCTCATTCTTGTATGCTGCTGCAGAAATCAACGCCATATCATAAGCACTCACATAGTGATTCTCATCCGGCAGTCCGTTACAGTTGTTAAAATGCGTATCCTGACATCCCAGTTCCTTCGCCCGCGAATTCATCAGATCAATGAACGTCTGATAATCGCCACCAAGCTTCTGCCCCACATGCTCCGCGATCGCGTAAGCACACTCATTGGCCGATTCCAGCATAATTCCGTACAAGCACTGTTCAACGGTAAGCTGCTCATCCAGATCTCTGGCAATATGGGACGTATCGCCTTCATTATTATAGACTGCATCTGCTGAGAACGTAACGATCTCATCCATATCACAATTCTCGATTGCAAGCAGTGTTGTCATGATCTTCGTAATACTTGCCGGATAGAACTGCTTATGAATCTTCTTCTCATAAAGGATCGTTCCGGTGTTGACCTCCATCACGATCGCACTTGGCGACGCGGCACTGACACCATCCGGCCAATACTCTTTCGCCTGCGCCATCTGCGGTACTGCCGGCAATAAAGAAAGCCCTGCCAACAAACCTGCCAGCAGCCGCTTCCATCGATTTTGTTTCTTCATCTATATTTACCTCGAATTATCATGCTTTCTGCAAATATTCTGTCTAAAGTATAAGCGCTCCTGCGTAATCCCGCAAGAAAATTTTACAAACAGCAGAATTTATTTGCCTGATGCGAAAAATTATAGTACGATGGTAGATATAATTCACACCACAGGGGAAAAAATCATGAGATTACGCAACATTCCGGGTGCGGATGAAATCGTTTCATCCAGCCTGTATTCAATACAAAATCCAACCGAACTGAAGGGACACTGGCACGAATTTCTGCACACAGATGCACCGATCCATATCGAGATTGGCATGGGCAAGGGACGCTTCTTAATGGATCTTGCCGCAGCCAATCCGGATATCCAGTACATCGGCATTGAGCGCTACACAAGTGTTCTGCTCCGTGCCGTACAGAAGATGAACGAACTGCAGCTTCCGAATGTCCGCTTTCTTTGCATCGATGCCGCAACGATCGCTGACATTTTTGCTTTGGGCGAAGTGGATCGCATTTACTTAAACTTCTCGGATCCGTGGCCGAAGGATCGCCACGCAAAGCGCCGCCTGACCTCGCAGCAGTTCTTAGAACGCTACGATCAGATTCTTACACCGGATGGTCGCCTGGAGTTCAAGACCGACAATCAGGATCTGTTCGCATTCTCGCTCGACGAGATCGATAACTCAGACATCTGGCATCTGGATGCCTTCACCTGGGATCTTCACAATGATGCTGCTATGAACCGCGGCAACATTATGACTGAGTACGAAGAGAAATTCTCTTCCATGGGCAATCCAATCTGCAAACTGATCGCATCCCGCTAAATAAAGCATCTACACAAACACAAATCCCATGATAGCGATATCGATCGCCACCATGGGATTTTTCTCATCTGAAGTCTTTATTTCCTTCTTTTTTCATAAATTTTATAACAGAATCCCGCTTCTTCATCCGAGATCACCTCATGAGAAAAAGCGCATTTCTTCACAATCTCCATATACCGCATCCAGTCTGCTTCCGCAACAGAAGGATATGCTTTCACGAGCTTTTGCTCATACTCTGCATCCGTAAGCGGCCTCATTTGGAACCCCAGCATACCGGAGCGCGTTACACTTGCCGTATTCATTGGGCGTCCCTTCATCAGCCCCCGGTAAATACGCCGGTTGATCCGCTTTACCGCATTACGGTTGCGCTTCGCTTTCAGTTCCTTCACCAGGCGCTGTCTGTAACTGACCACGAACCGATAACTTCCATAGAAGACAAATCCTGCAAGAAGAATACATAGGCAAATGATCAAAAGAACTTTTCCGAATCCTTTGCCACGATTCTGCTGCCTCGTAACTCCCGTCTCGGTTCCTGATTGCGTCTCCTTTTTCTGTGTTGTCTGTGTATTTGTTTGTGTCTCGGTCTCGCCTGGCTGGGGCGTTTCGGAAGGCTGTTCACTCGCTTCCTGCTGCAATCCCTCCTGTCTGCGCTCCTCATGCCTTTGCTTTAATTGATCATCCTGCCTTCCGTCAGTCGGAAACGAATCACTCTTTGCCGTATAGCCGGGTGTCATCTCATACGGCACCCATCCGATATCGTCCATATAGATTTCCACCCATGCATGCGCACAGTAATCTTTCACGGCCGCCACATAGAAAGGCTGGTCAGATTCCCCGCCTTCACTCTTAAAATTTCCCGGTTTCACTACGAAACCGGATGCATAGCGTGCCGGGACTCCCAATTCCTGCAGAATCAATGCCGCAGCACTGGCATAATGCATACAGTAGCCTTCCTTGCTCGTGCGCAGGAAGTACTCGATTGGATCCATTCCTGCCGGTAGATCATCCAGATAAAGATTATACTCTGTGTCGGAAAATAGCTGATTCCTCACTTCACGCGCAACCTCGTTCCGCGCCAGATTCGTTGTATAACTTTCGTACTTCCCAATATCCTGATCCGACCAATAGGATGCATTCAGAAAGGTTTCCCACGCTGCCAAAGCCTCTTTCACCCGGTCACAGGTATTCTCGCTATCATCTCCTGAAAGCTGACCGCTATCCTGCAGGGCATACGTCACTCGATCCTTATAGTGATCAATCATAGGGACTTCCGAAGTTCCGTTCCTGTCATGCGTTAACACATAATTGCGATACCATGCCTCGCCATCCTCATACGCCTTATCTCCGGTGTCATCATAAAGTCCATCATATCCCAGCATCCTGCTTGCCGGAATCAGCCAGTGTGTAAATTCGACCGACGGTTCCTTTCCCTTGCGCCATACGGCATCCTTATACATCTGCAGGGAAGCATCGCTGCTGGAAGGATTCCAGAAATACGGAAGCAACGCCGAATGACTGCGCGGATTTTCATAAGCAATCTGCATTTTTCCCTCGACCTGACCGTACTCTGCGGCAAGCAACGCCGCTACCGAATCCCGACTCATCTTCTTATACGTCATCTGCTGAAGCAGTTCCGCGAAACCGGAGCTGTCAATAAGATGATCCTTCGCTTCGGTCTCATAAGAATGATCCGGCGCATTCCATGTTCCGTCCTCATAGTCTGCACTGCAAAACGTTTTCATATACAAATTTCCCTGTGGCTGCTGATCACAAGAGATCGTCACTATCGTCTCATCACTATATTCCGGCTTATCGTTGTCCAGTGTTGCCTTATTCTTATCATAAGAAGACTTCGATCCAATTCCCGCAAGAGACATCGCCGTATCCTCGATCCTGTGCTGGAATTCAAGAAACGACGGTCCATATTCCGTAAGCTGATCCGCTTTGCCTCCGAAACCGATTGGAATCAGGGCAACAAGAATTCCCGCAACCATAACCGACGCTCCGAGCGCTGCAAACTGCCATACGATCCTCTTACCGACACGCTTCTGCCTTCCGATTCTCGATCGGATCTGTGCCTTACCGGCTTCCCATCCACCGGAATAGAGCAAAAGCACTCCGGCAAACGAAACCAGAAGCGACTTTGCATCCGGTCTTACATTCACAAGCAATGCAGATCCGACCGCAGCCAGATTCGGCAACAACAGGAAAATGCGACATTCACTGACATACCGCAGAATAATCATACAAAGCATGACAAGTAAAACCGTAAACGCCAATGCATACCCCAATTCCGAGCCATCATTGTACGGATAAAAACCGGTATCATGGTAGGCATTCCAATATGGCAGGTAATCATCAAACCACGCATGGAAGCTTGTCCACAATGCTTCTCTGATATGCCAGCTCCTCCAGCCGATCCACCCTAACAGTAGCATCTCAAGTAGCACACGGATCTTCACCATATATCGTCTTCCAAGAAGCGGAATCAGTTCATTGACGGCCACTGTAGCAACTACCAAAAGCTGTATCCAGCGAAGTGCTTCTTGGGACAGCACCCAATGTTCAAAGGCACTGTTCAAAATAAGACGTACGCCATACAGCAGAAGCTCCGTTGCCACAAGGGATCGGATCAGGCGCATAAAGCACTCCGAAAACGTGTATTCCGTTGTACGAATGTTCTCCTTCTCCCTCATAGTACAATCTCCAGTTTCTCCGCAATCGCTTTCCACTCGTTTCCACGCATCTCTGTCAATTCCTGTTCATTCAACAAAAGATTCTTATCCGCAATCTGAATGTGGAAAAGTGCATGATCCTCACGATATTTTTGTGTATATAACTCTTTTATCGCTAAAGGCGCTGTTCCCAGGCAATCCGCAAGATATTCGCACATAAAAATATAGAAACTTTCCTCATTATCCACGCGGATTCTTACAATATCCCCACGTTCTCCACTATACCATGCCGCAAAATGTGGACAAGCTGCATCCATCAGCGAGAAGGAAAGACTCGCTACAGCTTCCAGATAAAGCTCTACCTCATCCTGTCCTCTGACTCCCGCCGCATCCCGATCCAGAAGCAGTACCACCGGACAAGCCAGCGCCTGACTGTCCTGGCGCACCAGAAGTTCCTCCGACTTGGCAGACAGCTTCCAGTGAATATTCTGAATGCGGTCTCCTGCCTGAAACTCGCGAATATCAAAAATCTCACTCGCATCATCACCTGGATGGAAATCATCGTACACGTCCGCATCCCCGAAGAAATTACGCGTCCGCTCTGAAATACGGATTCCGACACTTGTCATCTGCGGCAGCACCTGAATCTGTGAGCTGCCCCCCACACGCTTCGTCATAGAGAAAAGACCCGTAAGATCATAGAATCTTATGCTGCAAAGCTCAAACTCATAATTCCCTGCATATGGCACCAATACCGAATATGCATACTCATTATCACCCGGGTAGACTGCATCCCCCAATTTATACGACTTTTTTCTTATAGCAAAGAATCGGTTGTTACAGATCAACCGGTAACGGACTCTCGTACACACAAACTTTCCGCGGTAATGCACGCGAAGCACAACCGGAATCTCATCCCCTGCTTCTGCGACCGTCATCGGCGAATCGATTTCTGCACTGATACAACGCTTTCGCCACACCAGAAAAAGAAATGCGAGCACCAAAAGAACTGCTTCGGCAAACCCAAGCAGAACGATTGATTCACTCGCATAGATCAACGCAATATAAAACGTGACAAATGTCACAATTCCCCCAACGATAAAACTAACCACGATACTCTGACTTCTCCATATAAGATGCCGGCTGCTTTGTCACGGAAAGGATCTCCGACAGGATCGCTTCCTCCGTCATATGTGTCACACGCGCTTTCGTGTTCAGTACGATTCTATGCTTTGCAATATCCAAAAAGATGTCTGCCACATCCTCCGGCATTACATAATTACGCCCCTGCAGAAAAGCCCACGCCTTTGCCATACGCACACAGGCGATCGTACCTCGCGGGCTGACCCCCAGTTCGATGTAACTATTTTCACGCGTTTTTCCCACCAGCGCAACAATATACGTATAGATCGACTCGCTCATATACACGTCCTCGACCATGCCGCACAAAGCCTCAAGCTCCTGCGCTCCGATCACAGGCTGAAGTTCCACCATATTTGCAGAACTGCTCCTGCCACGCGCAATCGCGATCTCGCTTTTGACATCCGGATAACCCATACTCATACAGATCATAAAACGATCGAGCTGCGATTCCGGAAGAAGCTGCGTTCCGGCACTTCCCTTCGGATTCTGCGTCGCCATCACAATAAACGGCCTCGGTACCTCGCGGCTCACGCCATCCACTGTCACCTTGCCCTCCTCCATAACCTCAAGAAGTGCAGACTGCGTCTTCGGCGAAGTGCGGTTGATCTCATCCGCCAGGAACAGATTACACATGATCGTTCCCGGATAATATACAAAATCCCCAGTCTCCTTTCGATACATATTAAATCCAAGAATATCCGCCGGCAGCACATCCGGCGTAAACTGTACTCTATGATTCTCCAGCCCCATTACCTTGGAAAAAGCGACCGCCAGCGTCGTCTTGCCCACTCCCGGCACATCCTCGATGAGAATGTGTCCTCCGGCAAGAATCGCCGCAAATGCCTTCTTGATGCAGTCATCCTTACCCGTCACTACACGCGCAACCTCTTCCATGACTGCTTTTGCCGTCTCGTATTCCATACCCATGAACAAATCCCCCATTCTTTGATTCATCGGTCATTCCACAATACTAAATTTCTACCCTCTGACCAATATAGACAATTTCCATTCCTATTTTCTTCAGTATACGAAACTTATAAACATTAGGCAAGTATCGTCTTATTCTTATTTATCTCATATTGTCAAAAAGCCATCTCTGCGAAATGCAGAGACAGCTTCTGTTTTTAACCATATGCAATAAAAAAACCCCCAACGAATCACTTTGTTCGTCAAGAGTTCTTTTGCAACATCTCATCGAGATAAGACTTTGTTAGTGCGCGATCAGGGGTTCGAACCCTGGACACCCTGATTAAGAGTCAGGTGCTCTGCCAGCTGAGCTAATCGCGCTTATTTGCTTTGTTTTTGTTGTCTTTCCTTAAGACAAGAGTTATTATATAATAGGAATTGGAGAAATGCAAGCACTTTTTTCAATTTTTTTCAATTTTTTTAATTGCACATGCGAAAGGAACAATTTTATGGCAAAAGTACAGGATCGATTATTAAAATATGTCGCTTTTTGGACCACGTCCGATGAGGAGTCTTCCGTGACACCGAGCAGTGAGCGTGAGTTTGTTTTGGGAAAGGAATTAGAGCAGGAGCTGAAAAGTCTTGGACTCGAACGTGTTACCCTGACCGAACACTGTTATGTATACGGATTGCTTCCGGCTACACCCGGCATGGAGGATCGTAAGGCAATCGGTTTTATCGCACATATGGATACTGCACCGGATTACTCCGGAGAAAATGTGAAACCACAGATTATTGAGAACTATGATGGCAAAGATATCCTATTAAAAGGAAGTAACACCTATCTTAAAGTATCGGATTTTCCGACACTTAAGTCGCTCACTGGTCGCACGCTGATCACCACCGACGGAACAACACTTCTCGGTGCGGATGACAAAGCGGGCGTTGCTGAAATCATGACCGCTTTGGAACAGTTGATCACGGAAGGAACTCCACACGGTGATATCTGGGTTGGTTTTACCCCGGATGAAGAGATCGGTGCAGGTGCGGATCTGTTTGACCTGAATTATTTTAAAGCCGAATATGCCTACACGGTAGACGGTGATTATGAAGGTGAGGTTGCTTACGAAAATTTCAACGCAGCAAGTGCCGACTTTGTCATTCACGGTGTCAATGTACATCCGGGCGAAGCAAAAGATATCATGGTCAATGCGGCTCTCCTTGCAACCGAAATTGTCTCCCGCCTTCCAAAGTCAGAGACTCCGGCACACACTGCAGGACGCGAAGGTTTCTATCATCTGACGGATATGAGCGGTGATGTTGCAGAGGCAAGACTTTCTTTCATCGTCCGTGATCATGATAAGGATATTTTTGAATCACGACTGAATCTGCTCCGCACAATTGAGGTTGAGATCAATCAGGAATATGGAGCAGGAACCGTTGAACTTACCATCACACATTCCTATGAAAATATGCTCTCTGTAATCGAGCAGCATATGGATGTGATCGAGCGCGCACAGAATGCAATCCGCAAAGCCGGACTCGAACCAATCTCTCGACCGGTGCGTGGCGGTACAGATGGTGCAAGACTTTCCTTTATGGGATTGCCTTGTCCGAACCTTGGAACTGGTGGATATGGATTCCATGGACCTTATGAACATATTTCTGTCGAAGCGATGGAGACGGTGGTACAGATCATTAAATCAATTGCGACCGATTGACTTTTTGGGAAGTGATGAAATTGTAGTTGTTGATAGATTGATGCGTGCACGATAAACCTATGAGAAAACGCGTGGAAATACACTTAACAGTGTAGTCCACGCGCTTTTTATGTACCTATTATATTTACTGCATATTCGCAAATAGTGCAGCAATTTCATCCGGGCTGAGTGTCTTGTTCGGATCGGAGAGATCCGGCATCGGCGGCTTCTCTTCTGCCGCTGGTTCCTCTACGATTGGTTCCGGCTCTACCGG